>Ga0209700_100276_pt1 | contig 90756 bp, 56 predicted proteins | sample SiratroredBW_FD_187528 | JGI IMG/M metagenome (GOLD analysis project Ga0209700, IMG submission 187528) | Root nodule microbial communities of legume samples collected from California, USA - Siratro red BW (SPAdes) (version 2) | ecosystem: Host-associated > Plants > Roots > Nodule | place: USA... | reverse complement strand
AAAAAAAATTTTTTTTTTTTTTTTTTGTCTGAGGGGGTAATAAAGCAGAGAGTGGAGATTCAAGGTCAATGCAAATTGGCATGAGTTGTATCGGAATTTCAATCGGACAGCTTCTTTCTCGCGCAGAAAATGTTGCACAAGAAATAATACGCTTCCAGTGTCAGTCTCACATAATCAACTTCGTAATTACATAATAATGCATTTCTAATTAACTTTTATTATTTTGTTGTGGTTCAGTGTATGAGAAAGTTCGAGCACTGATAGTGGTTTCGGGGTATTTTACCGATGAAAAGCACTTCAAGGTTTGTTAATACTTTACATGCTAATCAATGTGTGCAATTGAAACTGAAGAAGCTTTGATTCAATGTGTTAGAGAGAAGTGTTGATATGCACCGAATCTACGAAGCTGTTAGAGAGTTTGCTCTTTTTCTTCGATTTCAATGCTTCCCGGCTCCCACTCAAAACTCTGCACTTTCCAGGTTCCTTTTACCTTTTCCTTCTTCACAAAGGACTCTGTTCTATTTATTTATTTATCTTTAATTTAGACATACAAAATTTTAGTCTTTTCACTTTTTAAACCAATTCTTTTTATCTTTCAACATTTTGTTCTATTCAAATAGTTTGAAAGGAGAAAATTGAGAGATTTTTTTTGTGAAATTTTATATTTTTGTGAGTGTTAAGTGAAAAAAGGTGTAAAACAATCTAATTGTATAGAGAAATAAGTATTTGAATGTTTTGAGTAGAAAGAAAATGATGGAGGGGTTTAACTGGAATTGTATAAATGAGTCAGTAAAATCACTAAAATATGATAGAAAACTAAAATACATGATTAATATTGTATAGGAGTAATAATTACGGTATAGGGACTAAATCTATAATCAATCTTTCATAATTAATATGCATACCATCATTAAAAAGTTGAACAGATTTAAGTTATGATGATGTTCATGGAATAATAATCAATGAGATCCAGGAATAAAATCTTTTTTTATTTAAATTCCTAAAATTTGGTGGAGTGGAATAAAGCAATAGTTTTATATTAATGCGTGAAGTAAGGATTAATATTAGCTTGTTGAAATATTTGTGGTTATGTTCTTGAATATGCAAGAAACATTACAGTGACAATGGGTGGAGTAATTTGCTTGATATTGTGGGTGGCAGGTCTGAAGAATGAGATGAAAGCGTACGAGATCGATAAGGTTACATCAAGAAAAATAGTAGAACATCTCATACAAGAGTTCGTTGGGATTCCAAAAGCCTAGCTACCTAATTGCCTCTTTTCAACAAAACAACATTCTCTACATTACATTGCTCTTTTATTTAAACTGGAAACAGAACAGAATGGCAAAATTAACTTGTACTGCAGTGCAGCCGCCATCTTTTACTTGCAATGATTACACAAAAGAGAGGAAAAAAGCAGCACACAAATCATAGAAGAAATGAAGAAATAAGAGGTCACGCAGACCTGAACCACAAAAAGTCTTATTGTTTAATTGAGCTTAAACTTATGCAGAGCCACACCACTACAATTTCTATATGTTCAAGCTTGTTTCTGTTATCCTCAATAATTTCTTTGATGTAATTTTCAAAGAAATTTTCATCTTCTTATCCAAACTCTCGTTAAAATCCTAAAAATTATTAAATAATATACTCTTTTTCCTGCTGGATTCGCTTCGCTTGAATCATATTTGTCAATTTTAAAAACTGATGGTCCAACTATGTTAAGTGGATAAAATGCCAAACAAGTGCGAAAGATATTTATGTACTTAAAGCTGGATAAGTTGAAGATCAACTGATAATAAATTTGTTACTGCATAGGTAATGATTGTATAAGTTGGACTTATCCGTATTATAATATCATGTGTTAATTGTTAACTGATTTAGTTTATATAAACAAGTATTTGTAATTGAGTAAGGTAAAGACTTGTTCTGTTTATTGTTTGGTATTATCGAGTATGTAGATACGTGGAAGGTGGAGGAGTATTGATTGATTGATTGAGTAATATCTATAGGAATTGATTCGTGAAAAAAGAAGATATTATTGATGCAGTGAAATGAAAAAGAGGAAGAGTGAGAAATGGTTGACGAGTGAAATGAGTGGATGGGAAAATGGTTGTGTACTTGTGTGTTCTTTATAGTGGTCCATTCATTCCACTAGGAGCGGATGGATGAGTGAATGGAAGGTGGAACAAGTCGAGAGAAGTGTTGAGAGAGAATAGCACCTTCTTATGCCAATCTCTAAAGCATTTTTGCCCCACACCAAAACTCAATCACTGGTTCACTCCTTGACATTATGAAATAGTGTCACACTTAAGCTATCCTTTTTCAGTTTTTCACTCACTCTTTTAGCATATTTCAATTTCAAGGCAACGCTATATGTTTCTGGATACTATTCTTTTTCTGTCTGTCTCTCTCAGTCTCACACCCACAAACACCACTACCGAGTGCTAGTGCTAATGCTCACTCTCTTCTGTCTCACTCTCTCATATCTGTAATTCTACTCCACTACCAATTTCTTCACCCTTGTACACGCTTTTTCGTCCTTTCGAAACTTCCAATACCAACACACTATGGAACTGTCAACACCCTTTTGTTCTCTGCTATGTGTTCATGCATTTTCCAACGCATCCCACTAACACAACAATCTTTCTATCACTACCCACAAAACAAGACTCTGTTTTCCTCTCATTTTGAAGCAGAGAAGAACACACTCCGGAGATCCAACACAGTTTCTATACGTCCACTCAAAATCAGGTATCAGATTCTTCTTTTCAAGCCAGGTTTAATCCTTGCTACTCAAATGAATTTTCTTGTTCTGCTCTTCTGTTTTGAGCTTGGAAATGGAAAAAGAGCATTGGGTGTTCCTTCAGGTTGAAGTAGTAAGTTGTAACAGTTACAATTTTAACCTATTCCAATTGAAAAGCTACTTTTCTATCTTTAAGCATATTACCTTGTGATTGATTAGCTATTCCTTCCCCGACGCTTAAAAAATAAAGATAAAAAGACGTTTCAATTTCATTCTAATGTCCAGAGCAGGGTTGTTAGTAATAGTAACTCATGATTAGAAAAGAAGAACTACACTTGGCTATGATTATACTATGTGTGCTTTGCTTTCATAGCAAATTAGATTAGATGCTCTTTTGTGCCAAAGATGCGAATGAGTGACTTCTAAGCATTATCCCTTTCTTCAATTCTTTGATTAGAATCATAGTAATGACAGTGCAATAATTCTCTACAGATACAAACAAAATTGACCTTCCAACGTCACCTTTCTTTGCTTTCTGACATCACCATGTTGCTTTCCTTAGCATTCTTTATTAATATGTAGCTTGTTTATAATTTAATGTCAGTGCATGATCTTGTTCCCCGATCAGCTGTTTTCCAGGATGGTCCCTGCAATAATGGTTTATTGATCACCCAAGTTCGAATATTATCATCCACCTTGCTGGCATTCCATTGATTCTATTTCTCTTCTGAGCTGACAACTTTGCCCCTGAATCTTGTCGTAATGGCCAAGAGTCCCTGTCTCTTACCCTTTTTCCAGTTCTTGGCAGTGCTCTTTCTCACCTTCCACACCATTTTCCAGCCTAGTGTGTCTCTGACGTTGGAAACCCGCGCTCTTTTTCAGTTCAAGAACCGTCTGAAGGACCCCTTGAATTATTTGGCTTCCTGGAATGAATCAGACTCTCCATGTGAGTTTTATGGAATTACATGTGATCGAGTTTCTGGGAGAGTCACAGAAATTTCACTGGACAATAAGTCCCTCTCTGGTGTCATTTTCCCATCACTCTCAGTTTTGCAGAGCCTGCAAGTTCTCTCACTACCATCCAATTTAATTTCCGAAAAGCTTCCAGCAGAAATAAGCAGGTGCACCAACCTCAGAGCGTTGAATCTAACAGGAAACCAATTGGTTGGAGCAATCCCAGACTTATCTGGGCTGAGAAACCTGCAAATTCTTGACCTTTCAGCAAACTACTTTTCTGGAAGCATCCCTAGCTGGGTGGGGAATCTAACCGGACTGGTTTCGCTGGTTCTTGGGGAAAATGCATACAATGAAGGTGAGATTCCAGATACTCTTGGAAATCTGAAGAACTTGACCTGGCTTTATCTTGGTGGCTCCCATTTGATAGGAGATATTCCAGAATCACTCTACGAAATGAAGGCATTGGAGACACTGGATATTTCAAGAAACAAAATCTCTGGAAGACTATCCAGATCAATTTCCAAGTTAGAGAATCTTTACAAGATTGAGCTCTTCTCAAATAATTTGACAGGAGAGATTCCAGCAGAGCTTGCAAACCTCACCAATCTGCAGGAGATTGACCTTTCTGCAAACAACATGTATGGTAGGTTGCCAGAGGAAATTGGGAATATGAAGAACTTGGTTGTTTTTCAATTGTATGAAAACAGATTTTCTGGAGAACTTCCTGTAGGATTTGCAGATATGCGCCATCTCATTGGGTTCTCAATATATAGAAACAGCTTCACTGGGACAATTCCAGAAAATTTTGGCCGGTTTTCACCACTTGAAAGTATTGACATATCTGAGAATCAATTTTCGGGCGATTTCCCAAAGTTTTTGTGTGAAAGAAGTAAATTGAGGTTTTTGCTTGCATTGCAAAACAATTTCTCAGGGACTTTTCCGGAGTCTTATGCTGCATGTAAATCTCTGGAGAGATTTAGGATCAGTATGAACCAGTTATCCGGGAAAATTCCAGATGAGGTTTGGGCACTTCCATATGTAAAAATAATTGATTTGGCCTATAATGCTTTCACTGGTGTTGTACCTTCAGAAATTGGGTTGTCTACTAGCTTAAGTCAGATAGTTTTGACACAAAACAGGTTTTCAGGAAAGCTGCCATCAGAGCTTGGCAAGCTGGTGAACTTGGAAAAGCTTTACTTGAGCAACAACAATTTTTCTGGTGAAATACCACCTGAAATTGGATCCCTCAAGCAGTTATCCTATTTGCATGTAGAAATGAATTCCTTAACTGGTTCAATACCACCAGAACTGGGTCATTGTGCAAGACTGGTGGACTTGAATCTTGCTTGGAATTCTCTATCTGGAAATATCCCCCAGTCAATTTCACTTATGAGCTCATTGAACTCCCTTAACATATCTGGAAACAAACTTACAGGTTCTATTCCAGATAATTTAGAAGCCATAAAGCTAAGCTCGGTGGATTTTTCTGAAAATCTGCTTTCTGGAAGAATTCCACCTGGTCTTCTAATTGTTGGAGGAGAGAAAGCTTTTCTTGGAAACAAGGGGTTGTGTTTTGAGGGAAACCTAAAACCTTCCCTGAATTCTGATTTGAAGATTTGTCCCAAATATCATGGTCAGCCAGGGGTCACTGCTGATAAATTTGTCTTTCTCTTTCTCGTTGCTTCTATTTTTGTTGTTATTTTAGCTTGTTTGCTGCTTTTGAGTTGTAGAAGCTTCAAGCATGGTGCAGAAAAAAACATGCAACGTAAGGAAGTAAGTCAAAAATGGAAACTTGCATCTTTCCACCAAGTAGATATCGATGCTGATGAAATATGTAATCTGGATGAAGATAATTTGATAGGTAGTGGAGGCACAGGAAAGGTTTATCGAGTGGAGTTGAGGAAAAATAGAGACATGGTGGCTGTCAAGCAACTAGGGAAAGTAGACGGCGTGAAAATTTTAGCTGCAGAGATGGAAATTTTAGGGAAAATTAGGCATAGAAATATACTTAAACTCTATGCTTCTTTACTTAAAGGAGGATCCAACCTTTTAGTGTTTGAGTACATGTCAAATGGTAATCTTTTTCAAGCTCTCCATGGACAGATAAAAGATGGTAAGCCAGACTTGGATTGGAAACAGAGGTATAAAATTGCTCTGGGAGCTGCGAAAGGAATTGCCTATTTACACCATGACTGTAGTCCGCCCATTATTCATAGGGATATAAAATCCAGCAACATTTTGCTTGACGAGGATTATGAGCCAAAAATTGCTGATTTTGGTATTGCAAGGATTGCAGAAAAATCTGATAAGCAGTTGGGTTATAGCTGTCTAGCTGGCACAATTGGTTATATTGCTCCAGGTAAAGTTGCAAATTGTTTCTTCCAACGGGAAATTTCAGTATACCGTTTATGTTTCAGAAGCATTTGATTTTCATGTTTGAAACTGTTCAGAGACATCTCAGTACACTTGTGAATGGTAAAATATACCAGATAATCTGCTAAACACATGTGTGTCTCGCTTATCTAGAAAATTATTAACTGCCTTCCAAATGCGTACTTCTTGTAAATGTGTGGTTAACAAGATAGGTTGATGAGGCAAATTTGTGTTGTTGAATAAAGCCTCTTGAGCAAAACTACTGTGTCAGTTCCAATCATATTTCAGTTCTTATGTCTCTGAGATAGATTAGCAGAGCAGTTATAGTTCTGTTTTAATTTTAAGAGACAAATGACCTAGTCCTCTTAATAATTGTATGTCAAAGGTTTTCCTTTCTCCCTACACAACAGATAAGTGAATCTTGAGTTTTCTTTTATTTTCTTCTGACATATGCTTCCTATTTATGTATGTTAGAAATGCAATAGCATATGGTTAATGTATATGTTGCTCTCGTCCATGCAGAACTTGCTTATGCCACTGACATCACCGAAAAGAGTGATGTTTATAGCTTTGGAGTGGTACTGTTAGAATTAGTGTCCGGCAGAAAACCCATTGAAGAGGATTATGGAGAGGCGAAGGATATTGTTTATTGGGTTTTGACTCATCTGAATGACCGTGAAAGTATTCTCAACATTCTTGATGAAAGGGTGGCATCTGAGTGTGTTGAAGATATGATCAAAGTGTTGAAGATTGGCATCAAGTGCACCACTAAGCTTCCATCTGTGCGTCCCACCATGAGAGATGTTGTTAAGATGCTAATTGATGCAGAACCGTGTTCATTGAAATCTCCAAAATTCCGCCATGACAAAGACACAAAAGCCCTTCTCTGAGGGCTTTCTTTTCAAATCTAATGTAATTGTAATGTGAATCCTGCCAACTTCCACTCAATTATATTTCCCAACTTTGTAGCACTTTCGTAACCTAGCCGACATACAATTATATGATAATTATGTCTTCCTAAAGTCTTTTTACCAAACCCTTCCTTTTGTTATTTTTTGCGTGTTTAGGTATCTTATTATACGAGTACCGTCCAAGCTCTTTTCACTTTTTCTTTTATTGGTTTTTCTTTCAAATTATTATTTCCCAAAAACATCTTTATTTCTAAAACTCTAATCTTTTGATTCAAATATTTTGAACCACTTTATACCAGTGGTTCCAATTGTAGCTCGAGTTGTTGGTACAACGTTTTGTAAAGAAAAAACTCAATTTTGAAACATGAAAACGTTTTGCTTTGCTCCCATGTCTTCTATTTACCAAAGCTGCACATAAGTGGTTTCTTTTGTCACTTGAGTTGTTAAGATAAATGGAAGAGTCAAGACACATATGTCAACGATAAATCTGAAGATTGAAGTTGAAAAGCAAATATATTTTGGTTTATTACAGATCTTAAGAGTTGGCAACTAGTCTCCTATTTCAGCCTATTTGACTTTGTCTCGTGAAGAAATAAACGAAACATTGACCTAGAAGCGAGTAGTGGTTATAAAAAGAAAATGAAAAGGAGAGATGCGAACCGTGTGTTTTTCTTTAAAATGCACACTGATTCAACCGATTCATTCCACAGTGTAATTTTCTTTTTCTTGCTGGTTGGTACAGAATAGAATTATGAATGTATGATACACTTCTTGGCGTCATCAATTACAAATTATTACAAAATAAAAGAAAAAAAAAAGGATGGGGTTAGTATATATAATTGAATGGTCTAGTGTGAGGCGTGCGTGGAAACTAATTTGAAAAAAAGAAAGAAAAGTGATGCAATATACAAAAGTTGACTGTGTCAGAAAGCAGGGAGCTGAAGCTGAACGTGATGCGTACGTAGTGGAAAAGGAGAAAGGAAATAGGAAATAGGAAATAGGAATAGGAAAAGGGTAAATCTAGTGTGAAGAAGAGTAAGTGGTGGACCTAGAGAGTACTGGTTGGGCTAAACATGCAGCCAAAGCTCTTTCCAAGTTATTTACAACTTGAGACATGGTTGGTCTATCTCGACCTTCCAGCCTGACACAATCTGCTGCCAAATAACCCACAAACGCCACAGCCTCTATCTCAAACGGCGTGGGAGGGGGCACTCTTTTGTCCAACACTCTGTGAATCTCATCTTGAGCAATGAATGGCACCACAAAATCAACCACATTTCTTGGCACCCCATTTTCGTTTTTATGGATGGCCTTGTAGCCTGAGAGCAACTCTAGCAAAACCACGCCAAAGCTGTAGACGTCACTCTTGGGGGTCAAATGTTGAAGCCTGTAGTATTCAGGGTCCATGTAGCCAACAGTGCCAGCAGCCAGAAGTGAAAGGTGGGCCTCCTCATCTTCAGGGTCAGGTCCCATTAGGGAGAGACCAAAATCAGAGACTTTGGCAGTCCACTTGGCATCCAACAATATGTTGGCAGACTTGATGTCACGGTGAATGATTGGAGGAGTGGCGTATTGGTGTAAGTACTCTATGCCTCTCGCAGCATCCAGAGCCACCTTGATGCGCACCGGCCATGACATCAGAGCTGAACTTTGGAGTTTGTGGAGATGGTCGCTGAGGCTCCCATTGTCCATGTACTCGTACACCAAAATGCGTTCTTTAGTGTCTTCATAGAACCCCACCAAGCGGACCAGATTCTTGTGGTGGAGTCTGGAGAGAGATTCAAGCTCATTCACGAAAGCATTGTCTTTGTCCACTTGGGCACCCAAAACAGTGTAGGTGGAGGATGAGGCTTCGGCTCTTTTTATAGCAATCACCTTCCCGTCCTCCAAAGTCGCACGATACACCGAACCGAAGCTGCCAACCCCAACTCTGTTGTCCTCACAGAAATTGTTGGTGACTTGAAGCAGTGTCTCCAGGGAAAACTCCTCCAAAGGGCCCCCATTTCCCATGCTGATAACGTGACTCAAGCGCTTCTGAAGAACTCGAGATCCAGCTTCAGCTTGAGGTTGTGGTTGAGAGTGAGATGACTCGTCCAACCGCCCAGAATCATGGACACGGCTTCCTCTGCGTTTCGAATTGCAGTACCTGTGAAGGAAGAAAGCCATGACTAGCAACAGGGAACTGCAGCCCACACATCCAACCACTAGGAATGCAATCATTCTGCTGCTCCAACCAGTGTGGTTTGATGGTGGCGATGGCTGCAATGGAGATGGTGATGGAGGTGGAGGTGAAGATTGAACCACTTGAGGGGAACAGGGTTGGCAAATGACGGCTGGAGACTGACATAGTTTGGCAGAGTTTGACAAGGGCCCACAGGGGCACTTGTTCCGACAGGGTCCTGGGAGGACATCATCAAACACCTTGCTGTCTGACTCAAAAAATGGAGAACCCCAACAGAGCAAGGAATAATTGGAAGACACCACTCCACAGAAAACACTTTGCTTTGCCACAATTGACTCAAAAAAAGTGTCTTGCAAGTTGTTTGGCATGATGAAATTATTGGACCCCCAACAGACAACTCTTCTGTCTTGCCGGAGTGCGCAGCTACGGTTCTCCCCCAACGCCAAAGAAATGAACCTCCCTTGGGGTATCTCACCCTCCATGTCTCCCCAACAAGCCAAACCACCATCACTGGAAATCACACAGGCATGCCTAAATCCAGCTGCAAGAAAAGTGTAATTCCCACCAGGTTCAGGGACATCAAGAACAACTCTACTACTATTGACCCTCCCAGTGCCTGTGCAATTAACATCCCCCTTCGGTGATAACCCACAAAAAAAATTCTCTCCGACGGCAATGCTTGACATTGACATGTTCCTCACACTCCCACTGCTGGAATTGAAGTCATGCCATTGCCAACACTCAGGCTGAAGGCTACTGTCATTGTTTCCTGTATTTACAAGACCGCAAACGTGGGAGTGGCTACTGTCAATATCTTGGAGAAGGGCTCCACTGTAGATGCGCTTGTAGGGAACATTAGTAGCATTGGCAGAGAATCTCCAACACCCCATGATGGAGATGGAAGAAGAGGATGGCCCCAAAGCACATACAAACCCATTGCCGCCCACAATCTGAGAGTAGGTAACATTAGGATTCACATCAAGCGTGATAGCCTGAGCTTGAGCCTGAGGAAAGGTGGTGCAGTTGAGATTTGACTGTCCTTGTTGATTTGGATGTTGCAAGACGCAAATAAATGTTTGGTTTGAATTGGAGGTTTGGGAAATGGAAACAGTGGAGAGTGTGTTTATGGGTGGAAGACAAAAAAGGAAAAGGAAGAGGTAACAAAAGAAGGAGGTATTAAGGAGTAAAGGTGCCATTGAGTTGGAAATGAATAGTGAAAGAATGAATTAATTTCATGGTGAAGATAATAGTGATTAGAGAAGGGAGGTGAGAAGAGGTTTTATGAGAAGGAGAATGGCAAAAGGGCAATACGCGGTTTCACAATAGTCACACTCAACAGACACATACACTGTCGTTTTTAGGACTCAGCAACCTATGTAAGACCCAGTCGTATCTATGTACTCTGACTCGGTTTTTCTTTTCAAAATTATATGCTCGGTCATTTCACTGCCCAAGAAAAATCTATTTTGAAAAAAAATAATACCATTTATAATAAAATAATTACTTGACAATTATATTATAATAACATAATAATATAAATTGATAATTTATAATAGTATATATTTAAACAGGACTATCAATAATTTTAATTTCAACCATCATGGATTCGTTGCTGCGTAATTTCTTTTTATCAATGCTATTTTGATAACAAGGATAAGAACGAATTTACAGAGCATCACCTTTATTTCTTTTACTGTTGTATAGAATATTTTTAAATAAATAAATGTGTTGAGAATGTAAGTGTTTTTGTATACTATTTTTAATCACATCATAATTCTATAGACTTAAAAGTGATTTGATCTTTCAAAAGAACTAATAAAAACGATCTGTTAGAGCGTAAATAAGTAAGACTCCAATGTTTACATGTGTTTCTTGTAATGAACATAAGGTTTGTTCTCTTTTCGCAATGAATGGTTAACACTCGAAGCATAATAGTATACAATAAAAATAAATAAAAGAGTTCAATATAGAGATTATGGATGAAAGTGGTGAAAAAAGTACTCGAAATGAATCAATTTTACCATTCCTATTATGCTGCGATGAACCAGAATGGTAGGTTCGTGATAATTTTGATGAGTCATTGATTCTTGAATGACTGTGATGTCTGACCTTTCAGCCAAACAATGTTATTCACTTCGTATCTCTAAGATGTACGAATAACCAATGTCTCTGACCTTTCAACCAGACCAAACAACTTATACGAGAGTTAACAAAGCTAACATGAATACACAGTGGTGACTAGTGATTACAAAGATTATTAAAAAGGTTTGTTAAGAAGATATCAAATTATTCAACATGCAAATTTTTATTTTATACCTGAAAGTCAAAGATTCATCAGCAATACGAACCAACAAAATCCGTGGTCCAATTTTAAATTTGTTTTAATAACTTAAAGTAGTAAGAGCGTGTCATTTAGGAAAGTTTTTTATTTGAAAACGCTGAACTGCTCTAACCACACCCTAGAAACGATTTAAAATAACACCACGTAGAACTCCCCTTAAAACTATTTAACTTTTATACATTTATTCCAATAAAAAAAATATTTTTTTCATGAACATAATATATCATTGTCTCAAAACTATGACTTCGGATAATCTAACTCCGTCGGAAGTAAATACAAGTTAACAAAAAAGATGGTACTACTTAAGAAAATCATGACTGAGAATAATAATTTTTTAAAAAAGGTTAGTGATCTTTTTTTCTCTATAATCATTTCAAATTTAGATTCTATATCACTTTAAAAACCAATAATATCTGCTTTTGCATTTTTAATATAGTTAAAACTTTTATATTTCTTATCTATAACTATGAATAAGGAGGTTCTTAAAATAATTCAATATAATTCACTGGTCTTATATAGTCTAATACACCTTCACCACAACTTATTATTTAGTCTTATTATAATATAAATAAAATATTAGAAATATGATTAATATTTAAACCGTAACGTAAATATTATGTCTTAAAAGAAGTACGATTGAATCATACGAAAATCACTTTAATAAAATAAGATTTGTATTTATTTATATATTATAATTTTACTATATTTCTAATTTATATGAAATCTCCAATCCCTTAAACATCTCAAAAATATGATTATAAAGAATTTAATATTAAACTACAAGATAAAGTCAACAAACTTAATTAAAATAAACTTAACTAGAATAAATTTTGAATAAATATACCATATTAAGAAAAGTAAAATTTAAATCTAATTTATCACAACATCATCGTACCCTTTATTTTATCCTATCATGTTTTGTTCATTAATCAAGTCTTAATATCCAGATCAAAGATTAAAGTTGAATGTTTAAAAAATGTAGGGAATAAAAACCTAATTAGATGCAAAGAACTAAATAATCATTAGAATTTTTTTACCATGAATACTAAAAAATAATACTTTTCTTAGTCAATTATTGGAATTTCATTATTGTACCTATACACTTCTCATTTGTTTCTTTAAGAACTGTATGAATCAGCAAGGAGACGTCAAGATGTTCACTAACAAAAATAAATAAAAATATTACCTCGATTCTCTTGAGCAATACCGGCAGTTAATATGTTACACCATTTTAGTATTAACCTTCACATCCACGACACTGTTACAACATCAAAGTGAACTATATAATCAAGAACATTGAATAGATTATTTTCCTTTTCGGTAGATCGAATGTATGATTTTCAGTTATCAACGAATGATGTACAGAAAATGGTAAAGAACAACACACACCGACCACGCGGTAACGGGAACCTACAAATGATAATTCACAAAATCCTCCATGTACAAACTAACCATTACATAAAATCGATTTTATGGTAATCATTTCTCATAAAAAATGAACTTGGAAAATATTCTGCGCACTACAGGTCCTCTCGTTCATGGTCCAAACCAATCATCACACTGCTTTCCAGAAGGAGGGATATAAAGCCGTGAGATAATCTTCACCAGAAATTGAATGAAGACTCTTATGACTGTAAATAAATAACTTAAAATCCACTATCACCAGCAACGCACCATGCTATACCAAAATGTCAAGAGATGTTCTATGCAGCCACAGATCCTGAAGCAGCCTTCCTTTGCTCTACAAGGCTTGTCAATACACTATCAATTTGAGCAAATACTTCCTCCTTTGAGACATTTCCATTAATCTGAAGACAAAAAAAAAAAACAGCTTAGGTGGCCTTCACCCAATGAGCAGAACCTGTCCAAACTTCTTGAATACAAAATAAACTGACAGAAACCAGCCCCTAATAACACTTGAAGAAACACAACATTGAAGCTTAAAGCAGTTAAGCAACAAGCATCTATAAACCATCTTCTCCACAAGAACAAGGTACGCAATTGTGGAGATCCATGGTTTATACAGTGGTGGAAGGATTATCCACTATAAAAATGATAAATAGGGAAATGCTTTATAAATGATGTCCCCCCCGCAGATGTGGAACATGATTGCTTGTGCCATATGTTTGTTGTTGCGCAAGCATGTGCGCACATGTAAGAGAGAGATTATAGAGCATACCTTAACAGTTATATCTTTATACAAGGAAAGGACTGACTCCACATTTTCATGATGGGTCTTCAACCGCAACTTCACCTGAGTCAAGCAAACGACAATGGTAAAAAAACATTCAATTGCACACAATCATAAGTCTCTACAAGTGAGTGTAGGTATCGAAGCATTATCTAAAAAAAGAATTGAAATCTTTTCAGAAAAAAAAAAAACAGATTAGGGATATCTTCATGCCTTTTCTTCAGTATCATCAAAGCGTTGGGTAAGCCTGGCAGCTATTTCTTCTGTCTCTGGAGGAGAATACTTCAAGTGATATATCTTCCCGGTAACAGGATCTAATCTCCGTCCAACTACTCTCTCCACAAGCACATCTTCAGAAACCTGCAAAATCAAAAGTAAATAATAATAAAAGCTACTTTGACTTTTTCGCATATAAGACCAATGGTTTTGGCTTTTATAGCGGCAATACAGGGGTCTCCTGCAATTGCAACGTCTCATGCCATGACCATAGTTGTTATATCACAGAGGGGTTCATTTGCCTTAGTTTTTGTAATATCACCCAACTGGTTTATGAAATATTAAAGGAAAAGACCAAAATGTTTACCTCTAGAAGAAGAAAAGTATGAGGCTCAAACCCAAATCCCTTAAGTTTAGTGGCCTGAGATAAGCTCCTGGGATAACCATCCAAAAGCCAACCCTTTTCTTTAGAATCTGGTTGTAAGAGACGATCCCTGACCATCTATAGCATAAAAAAAATAGAGGATAAGAGAAAGAGGAGAGATTAAAGAGAAAAGGGATGATTGGGATACAGGATTAGATACCATGACAACAATTTCGTCAGGGACCAACTGCCCCTTCTCCATGTACTCTTTGGCTCGCTTTCCATTTTCACTTCCTGTGGCAATTTCTGCCCTAAGTAAGTCTCCAGCAGCAACATGCACCAAACCGTACTGCGTAGATAATATAAGATGAATCGAAGGAATGAACATATTTGAAGGAAAAGTAAAAAGAAGGTTATGTTATGTGTGGAACCTTGTTGGCGATGAGGTGGCATTGGGTGCCTTTGCCAGAAGCGGGAGCCCCAGAAATCATAACATTGAGCGGTTCGTTGGTGACGGTCTGCATGTGTGTGTGTGTGATGGTGAATTGTTAATCGAATTAAATAAAATGAAAGATAAAAGTAAAAATGAAGATACGAACGAGAGAATGGGAAATAGTGGCGTTTGGAGCGAAAGAAGATCGAAAGCGAGGATGGCGGCGATGGCGTTGTGGAAAATAGCAAAATCCACGCTCTCTCCTTTCGCCTTCCGTTGGAGTGGGCAAACGAAGTGATGCCACTGCTGCTGCGCAGTGGAGATTCACGATGCAACCCATCTCTTTCGCTCTCTCTGCCTTTCGATTTCCCCTCCTTCCTCTCACATAAACTTCTCTTTACTTTTTCTTCATATTTCCCAATTTACCCTTCCGCTTTGCCCCCAGCCGCCCAGTCGCAACCCACCCACCTACCTAACAACCAATCCTATCAAATAACTAATTCCATTTATTGAATTAAAATTAAACAAATAAGTTTTTCTAATAATTGATATATTCTTATATCAATTTAAATCCTGACTGAATCAGAAGTGAAAACTTCAAGCAACTCTTTAAACTTCAACATTGGATGTCTTCTCAAAGTCTTTATAAATATGTTATTAATTTGCAAATTTGTTTCGATAAATAGAATTTCACATCAACATGTCTGTTTATTTCATGTATGACTGGATTTTTTGGAGTAGAAATGCATGTTTGGATATATGTGAAAATCGTTACCTATAAATTCACACCAAAACTGTTTGTTCCTTGCTTCCTATTTAGGTTGCACCTCATCCAAGATGCCTTACAGTAGTATATCAAGCCTAAGGAAGAAAAGGTTCATTTTAAATTAATCAACTCAACACTTTCAATAAAACATTTAATTTAAAAGATAACTTTCTGACTCATTAAAAAATAATTACTCTTTATAATTCATAATTATTGCTTTTGTTCTTCTTGCATATTTTAGTAACTCAAAACTAGGTAATTGGATGCAAATTCATTCTCATTAATCTTCCCAAGCACCATAAATGATACTTAATTTTACCCGTCACTTATTCCATCTTATCTCATCAGCCGGAAAACCTTCCAAACTAAGCAATTCGTCAAAAATAAAAATTTGGCTTAGCAGATTAACGACTATAGCAGATTTAAGGTATTAGTATTTTTGTATTTCTAGCTTTCCAATGAACATTGCAAAATGAAAAGCATTTCAGGTTAGCAACGATTATAACTATAATTAGGATTGATTGTGTGTATATATACAAAATCCAAAAAATGTTACTCCATCCCTCCTGAAGCCGTCACTGGTACTTTTCTCTACATATCACCACCAAGGGCTTCCACCAGTCACTCAAACCTCGCTATCCTCAATGCCCTGTAAATACAGACTCTGATTTACCTGGTCTGCATGCACACGAGCAGATGCCAGAATTGGGGTATACAAAAAGTGACGACAAAAAATGACTGAAGGGCATGGGGGAGAAAAAATGAGATGTTACAATGTCAAAATTTGTACTCTTGGATATGTACACTGACTCTGAAATGAATCTGGGATATTAGCCATTAAGCCTCGCTAAAAATTGACTCAGATTGTACTCCTCTGTATATTGTGATTGGTCCCATAGCTCCTCCAATCCACCGAGTATCGATTTCAATCTCTTCCCACTGCCTACTAATTTAGCGTCTCCATCAGAATTGTTCTCCGAACTCTTCACAGCATTAGCACCCTATAAATGATCACGTCCAAAGCATTAGAAAAGAAAAATAAAATATGGTAAATTATTCACCCAAACAAAACAAAAAAAAAATTCACTTGTTTTGTAAATCTGGGAGTTCACTCGTACTAAAATGGTTCAACCAACCCTCAGAAGAATGTGGGATGCAATATCAACACCCTAGCCCAAGACAAAAAGCCCCACCCATAAAATAAAGTGACGTTAATCTTCTAGCAAACATCAAATTGCAAGGAAATACATATATCGCATAGAAAAACACAATAAAAACACATAATGCTCAATTTTCATGTCACCAAACAACCGACCCAGTCACACTCATTCAAAATCTAATATTCTGCATTTAGAGTATACTACACCAGCTAAAAACAAGTAGTTATACCTTTTTGGAGGTTTCTGCTGATGCAAATAAATCAAGCAACTGATCTGTATTCATTGTTTTCATACTAGCATTTTCAGCATTAATGACAGCATTAGCCACGGACACTTTGAATCTTTGTAGACTCATAACTTTCTCTTCCAAAGTACCACGCATTATTAGTCGATGGACATTAACTACTTTTTTCTGACCTAACCTGTGTGCTCTATCCATAGCCTGCAGATTATTAATATAAGAACCAGTAACATCACAAAAGCAAATATTAGAAATTTCATCCCATTGAAAGCAAGATAATAAAAGATCCATGCTGTTAGCCATTAAATATAAAAAGGACCTGCAAGAAGACAGTATATACCCATACCACTAACAGCTGTTAGCTTGAGCCTTCTGAAAAGTTACTATAAGGTTGTGAAGAAAGAAACCACTTTCTTCCTCAGAGATTCTATAGAAATAAAAGAAATTTGGCATGTGGCTGCCATAATTGTGAAAGCCCTTTTATTTATAAAAGTTTTAGGTCAAGTATATTAATGTAAAATATATTTTTCTCTCAGAAACCACACATGAACAAGATTTTTACTTTTTTTCATTAACGAGGAATAACGATAGTTTTGCTTAAAAAATGGTTTCCTATCTAAACCTGTACTTCCTCTCATCAATCACAAGTGATCATGTTCAAAAGCTATTATTGCTATTAGCTTCCAGAAGAAATCTGCAATTGGATAATTTTTGGACCCTGCTCTTTTTGTCAAAAGTCGGCTCAAAACACTTCAAATATCAATTTTTTCATAAAAAAGGCGATTTTTTCACAATCTAACCTTAAACAAGCCTCTAAAGCTAGACAGGCAACAAACTACTATCTAGTAGTTACAATTAGAGTTGAATCTTAAAAACCTGATTAAAAATCTGTTGAAAGAAATCCAATCCCACAGCTAATATAAAACTCTATGCTGACAAAATTAGAATTGTCTTGGTCTGGAAAAGAAAACTCAAAGAAATCACCAACTGGATTATGATTACCTGATGGTCTCGCATTGGATTCCAGTCATGCTCCACAAAGACAAGGGTATCTGCAGATGTCAGGTTCAAGCCAAGCCCACCGACTGCAGATGGAGAATTTCATATAATTTCCAAATATTAAGCTACAATTACAAGGAAAATAAATGGTTAGATTGATTAAGGCATCATGAAAAACTTTACCATGTGTTGTAAGCAGTAAGACATCAATGGTAGGGTCTGAATTGAAAGCTTTGACAATTTCAAAACGCTTTTCTGATGCAACTGACCCATCCAATCGCAAATATGTGACACTGTAAAAAGAAGGAAAAATGCAAGATGAAAACTCTGAATAAAATACACCCATCTAAGAGAATCATATTTCCATGCAGAGGCGAGCGGCAACTGTTCAATAACAAAAGTCATTGAATGCAACGAAAATAGATGGGAATCCAAACCGTAAATTTATTAGGTGGATGACTAGGCCCAGGAACTAACCTTTTCATGTGTGTCTGAAACAAGTCTCTTTCAATTATATCCAGGAAAGCCTGCAAATAAACAATCAGTTAATCATTTATCAATCTTCAGAAAAAAGGTGGCTCAAAATAAAAGGTAATATCACCTTATGTTGAGCGAATATCAAGACCCTATGCTGCCCAACGTTAACTGCACCCTCAGAACCTGAATTATCAACTCCAATTCCACATTCTTCTAGAATCTCATGAAGAGCAACTAATTTTGGGGAGTGATGGAGTTTGTGAAGTTCTGAAACAATATCAGAGCCAGCAGGAAACAGTTCTAAGAGGATGGAAGAGAGTGAATCTGGAATCTTCTCACCAGTGACAAGCAATGGATGACTACAGAGTTTTAGCAAATATTGGAGTGCCTGAAACATGGAATGTATTTCTGGGTATTAAAAAATAGAAGGAACAATGATTAACTGATGATTAAAGAAAGATAATTGCCTGGAAAACATGTGAAGACGCTCTAGTAGAAGTGTCACTTCCTTCTGGTGCAGCAGACTCATTTGTTGTTACAATAGATGACATTTCTTGTTTTACACGAGAACCAGAAAACTGTTCGTAAAGTTTATATTGTACAGGGCTCAAATCACAATATCTGTCTTGAATTATTTTCTCTGGCAGATCGGACAAGACTTCATCCTTTGTTCTACGAAGGAGGAAAGGCATCACCTAGAGGACAAAAGTACATCTAGTTAAAAGGTAAAAAAAAAAAAAAAAAACAGTTGTAGTTCAATGATGATAAAAGAGAAAATCACCTGCTTATGCAATGCCTCCATAGCAAGTACACCTGCTTCAGCATCCTTAGCAGAGCATTTTGGATCTCTTGCAGCTAAAAGTGGTTTTCCATATGCTGCTTGGAACTGTTAAAGCCACAATAAATGGACGCCCATTGGGAAAACAATTAAAAAAGTACGATAAAATCTCATTGGTGCTTGGTAGAGAAAGCATTAACTTTAATAAAAATAGGAGCTAGATGGCTAAAACATGCTAAAGAAACTCAACTATATATGATTAAAGGACACAATATCATGAGGGAAATTTACAAATTTGAATGAACATTGTTTTGTACTACATTCTACATATTTGAATGGCTACATGGCTCCTTTGTGAGGGGAAGGAGTGTTACTGCGTGTGATAACCAAAAGACGAAAAGGACAAAGCCAATGTCAAGTACCAAATTAATGCAAAACCATTAAACGGGCTAAGTTAGAGAGGTCCAAAAATGGTGTTATTCTCTATAAAACCCTCAAAGATACTTTAGGGATTCAGGTATGAACACTAAAGAGGCCCACTTCCGCATCATGCTTTTATTTAATTATAAATAATTGGGGAGGCAAGCATCTGTGGAATTTATGGATGCCTCAACCAAAGTCATATCTCAGGAAATGTGCGCAATATTCCAGAAGAAATTGGTATGTTGGATAGTGAGCCGACTGATACTTGTACATCCAACTTCTACTACGTCAAGAAGAATCCTATTCTAATCCCGGAAGAAATTGAAGGTTGGCTAGGAAGCCAAATTACTTATTAAGAACAACGGTAGACATTTATTTTGCTAAGCATGCTTAGTAAACTTCTTCATTCCCCATGTGATAGTCATTAATATGCTCTTGTTAGACTTTTGATATATTAAGAAATCCCCTACAAGAGGACTATTTATTGTAATTACTCCTTTTTACATTGTATATATTTATGGTAAATTGGTAATAAGGTTGAATTGTGTGTGTGTCCCAAATCAAGAAATATAGAATGTTTGGTGAAGCATTTGATCATCCCACTCAATAGCCAGCTTTTGAGGGTGGGTTGCTGTTGTATTATTGTAACAACATGAATTATAATTACAAGCAGAAACACAATAGACCCTAACATACCAAATATATCATGTTTCCTAATTATAACAATAACGAATCATAGGTTGCAGTTATATTTGTAACAACATAAAATATAATGACAAGCAGCAAAAAAGATACCTGTCTCTCAGTTCCAAGAAAGCCTGGCATCAAAAAATCAAAGAGGGACCACAAGTCCATTATATTATTCTGCAAGAATGGGTAACATTTATCACATTAGTAGTTAAAGATTGTAATTTTAATAAGACAAAGTCAGAACAAACCTGTATAGGCGTCCCACTTAATATCAAGCGGTGCTGGGCTTTCAACTGTTTTACAGCAAGTGTAACTTTAGACTTGGCATTTTTTATTATGTGCCCTTCATCTAAAATGCAGTAATTCCACAGTAGCTGTCCCAGAAAATCAACATCTTTACGCACAACATCATATGATGTTATAATGACATTATGCTTACAAAAATGATCTCGAAGAAGCATTCGTTCCTGAGCAGAACCAACATATTGAAGACTAGATATAACAGAAGCATCAATATACTTCTCTATCTCAAAGGCCCAGTGCCCAACTAGAGTTGATGGGCAGATAATTAGAGATGCCAGAAGATCCTCATTCCCAATTGTAGTTTGATGCTCAACTATATCAGAGGCCACAATTGCTGATGCTTGAAGTGTCTTTCCAAGACCCATGTCATCACATAAAATTCCATGAAGCTTGAAACGTTTCAAAAAAGCTAACCAATTTATGCCCTCCTGCTGATACCTGAAAACACAAGAACAGTAATAATATAATATAAAAGATACAAAAAAAAGATCACAAATTTAAAAATATAAATAAAAGATATAGATATAAATAATGAACAAAGTAGCTAGAGAAAAAAGAAATGGGCAGAGAGTGAATGGTCTTGGATGACAACACTTCAGAATTCCCATCATCGCCATGAAGACTTCACAGAACTTCTTTTTCTATGCATAACAGCACGCGTTATGCAAAAAACTTTAAAACGCAACTTCACCATCAAAAACATACTTTCCAAATTGGAATATTGAACTACTGTCCCCTCCCCAAAGAAATGTTAGCTAAATAAGTCCAATTTACCTCCTCAATGTTACTTTCAATTCAGTGCACAACTTGTAATCTTCAATATGAGAGTTGTCAAGCAGTTGCTCTAAAAACTGCAAATCTTCTGCATTTCTAGATATACCTTCCCCTAGTCCAATAGGTTGAGGAAGGCCTCGAGCCAAAGGAAGTAAAGGAACAAGAGCGGCAAAACTATGGGTCACACTCTGTCTGACAGACTGATCGCAATCACTCATACACCTTAGAAGAGGAACCACCAATAGAGGAGCATAAGGTACCAACTCTACACCCAATCCTTGAACTAGAAAACTAATTAGCATGCCTGCTCCTTGTCGAGCATAAACAGATGACGAATCTTCCAACATAGGGATAGCATTTTCAATCACAGCACCCATAACTTTCACAGTCATTGACTGTGCCATGGAAGTGATGCAGCGTGAAGCAGCTAATCTAACCGCAACATGAGAATGCTGAACACATTTGAAGATGCATGGGAGAAGCGTCAACAGTTTTGGCCTCAACTCCTCGTTTAACACAGGAGCAACAGAGCGCACCACCTACAAGAAAACCATGTTGCATATTAAGCAGAATACTATATGCAATAACTAAAAACAAGTTACAAATGAACAAGGATCAAGAGGAAGAATTATTGAACTAGTAAACAATCAATACAAAAATATGTGTGATAACTCCAACAAACAGGAAATATTTCTACTTGAAACAATTGACCCGCAGTGCAACATAAAACACACAACATATATATATATATATATATATATATAATTAGAGAGAGAGAGGGGGGGAACACTTTCTAAGAATGTTTGAATACATCTAACCAAAAAATTTACTAAATATTTTTCTGCACTTTGTCATGAAAAGGAAGGTTCTTTACAATGAATATTTCTAAAGAGTTTCACCGTGGCAATTTTTTTTAATAGATTTATAATCAACAGCATACTTATTTTAGTTAAAGCCTAACCTTGTGAAAAATCAGGAAATCCATGCATTTGTGTCTTATTTTCAAGCTTTCAATATATATCACAAGAAAAAATTAAAACAATATCCAAATGCTCAGATAAGGACATCTTTTTGACAGTTTAATCCGGTCTTCTGATACTGCAGTTTAAACTCATTCATTCACAGCTAATGATGCAAAATCTGACATTTAATGAACCAAGAACACAGGCAAAATTTAAAAATGCCAACCTGGATATTGTTAATCAAGGTCTGAGGATCACTAACAGACTCAATAGACACAGTAACTTGCTTTTCCTCAATGACGGGTATAGGTTTAAGAACTTCAGTAAGGCAATCCCACAGCTTAGGAAGCTTATCAAATAATGACGCACCAAACTTTTCACATAGAAGCCTCAATGATAGCTCAGATCCTCGTCTACTTAAAAATCCCTCCACCTTTGAACGATCTTCACCAGCCAGCACATGGACCTTTGACTTCTGTTTGCTCACAGGAGTTCTAAAAGACAGAAGACCTTGGTCATCGATACTCTCAATGGTACAAAGGGATTTGGCTTGAGGGGTCTCAGAGGGATCCATGCAAGTTAAACTACATATATTCTTGATTAATTTATCATTGGGGCAAGGTTTACGTGCAACACAGTGATACATTAGCTCGGTAAGGGCCTCAGCAGACTTCATTTGGAGTATTTCCTCCTGAAAGTTATGACTTTTTATCAAATATCAATAAATTAAACAAGTAAACAAGCAAAAGAAAAACAGAAAAAACTAAACTAACACCTGCTCTCGTCTGATTGAAGCCATCAAAGGCAAAATGATTGGCGTAAGTCGTGTAGGAAATTCAGACATCCAGACAACTGCAGCTGCAACTGCAGATGTGACTGTAACATGCAAGTTGCTCTGCAAATCATCAGATGAACCATAAATAAGCAAGTCAAAATCATTGAGGAGTACTTAAAACACATGAAATACATATCATGCAATACCAACCACTTCAAGAAAGTTCAAAATAATAATTTTTTAAGTATACCTGAACACATTTTAAATATCCAGAAGTTGTCAAGAGTCTCTGTTTGGCAGATTCAATATCATCCATGATGTTCTTTGCCAAGGATTCATTTGCAGAACTATCATTACACAAAGCTGGAATTTTTGAAGCAAAACCAATGGCGTCATCTACACTCAAGCGATCCAACTCAATTTGTGTTGCTGCCAATAACTCGTCAAACATACCAGAAGACTTGACTACATTTAGTAATTGACCAGCCTCACTGCGCATCTTTGCATAAGTTCTGGAAAGCTCAGCATAAGGAAGAAGTGAATCTTTTGTCGGGAATGCTGGGTCAGAACATGCTAATAAGTCCAGCAACCAACCTTTGAGGGCACCAGGGATACCATCAAGGTTTTTGGACAAATTGCTGATCTTAATCTCCTTGAACCAAGAAATAAGTACCATAGATGCAACCTAAATACAATAGAAAATATTAAAGGCAGGTAGGGAAGGCTGAAGCTAGCTTGGCTATATATTTATTGTACACAAATACATACCTGGCGTTGGACACCAGAGAAAGAGGTTAGAGAGCTCCACAGTGGATCAATCACATATTTTAAAGAACCCACTGGCAGCTTAGAAGCAAAATATCCCAAAGCAGTTGCTGTAACTACTCGGGTATGAGTAACAGATGTGTCAACATCAGCACCAACGACTATCTTAACAGAATTCATAGGAACATCTCCATTTCTATCTTGTGGAATAGTTCCTTTAATAGAATCAAGACTATATTCCACACCAGATTCATTTTCAATTTTTGCAGCTCTCATTTTAGCAGCTGCTCTAATTTGACTTTTTCGTGGAAAAGCAACAGGCCAGTACATCTTTGAGGCATCTAACGCAGATCCAAATGGTGTAGATGCAAGTTCTATCCAAGAAGCCCCGTAAGAACTTGCAGCCATCTCCAAGTCCTCCATAGAACACTGCCATTAATTAGGAAGACAACTAGATGGATTAGAACATGGAGATATCAATTCAATATATTTACATAAAATTTAAACAACCATGACCAAAGGTGGAAGACTAAACCACTTTTTAGGGCCTAGAGACAAAGGGAAGAGGCGAGCAGAAAATTATACAGAAAAAATGAACTATCGTGAACATTTATTACACCACAACAATGATTGGCTAGAAACATAAAGCAGTGGGAAGATGGACTTGAAACAAAGCAAACTTTCAACATAAAATATTTTATGTAGAAATAGAATACAATAAAAAAAACCTAAGTCAGATTCAGTCTATTTAAACTTAAAATAAATGTTCTTTAAAAAAACAATTCTAAAAAAAAATACTTATTTAAGCGGAAAGAATGTGCTTAATAAAAAAAACAGAAAAATGTATATTCTTAAAATAAGCAGATTAAACACATTAAAAAATTGAAATCTGATTATTTATTAAAAGACACTTTTAAAAAAAAAAAACACAAACAAACCAGGCAATCATCAGAACTAGACATATAGAGATGGATTGTAGTCCAATCCAAGAAATATCATGTAAAGATGCATTTTTAGTAGCTTCATCAATTCAAATGACCAGCCAGCTAGCGCATAAATTTACAAAGCCTCCTAGATGTCCAGGATTAGCTACAGTTCTAAGAAACATGTTAAACGTGATTTATTATATGCTCCAGCTTGAAAGAGATTGTTGCAATAATAACTCAAAAGTATAACATGACTACGTTGCGAGGATAACAAGACCAACATATATATATACCAACTGGTTTCGGTAAAGCAAACCACAAAAGATCCAACACTATTCTGGTAAGAATTATCACTTCTCTAACCCCTTGTTTCGAATAGTGGAAGGACAAGGAGGTGGAGGGAGAGAACTAGTTTTGTTTGGTTGGTTGAAGGAGACAAGAAAATAAGTAAAATAATAGTGGAACCCATTGTACTATTTCCCACCTATTTTTATTCATCTTTCTATCTCTATCCTGACTTCCTATCAAATCAATCAAATTACATAACTTTCAAAATCCTTTCTCTTTATTTCTCGCCAATTTCTACTCTACCAAACAACTAAATATTCAATCTTATTTCTTACCTATTCCTCTTTTCACAACTTATTTCTTTATTTCTATCTTCTCAATTTCTGTCCTCAGAAAATGAATGATCATGATTTGTGTACTCATGTAATTTTACAACTTATTTTAACATAGTCCTGTACATGATTTCTGAAGCTACATAAACTAATTTCTCTTAACAATCAACACATAGTCCTGAAAATATGTTTATCTCTGCATCAGATAAGCTGACAGAATGTGAAACCAGATGAAATAAACATTCTCTAAGCCTCAGTAGTACAATATCAAATCTGATATACCTGAACAAGGAGACTCCAAACTCTCTCAGAACATTGCAAAATATCCTCATTTGTTTCTAAAAGCAGATTCTGGAATACGATTCTAAGGGTATCTCCAAATATTGAAGAGGGCCAGAATGAAGCACCAGACAACTCAGACATGCTTCTTTTATATCCAGCTTCAAGTAGCCTCTCCTGAAGATAAAAAATTTATGACACGACATCAACATGTGTACCACCTTTTGTGAGAAACAATTTGATAAATGCATTTGATAAGATGTGATTCAATTTTTTCAATAAACATCGAGAAAGAAAATATATACCAAAGTCCGTATTGCAGAATAACGAACAGATGTGATACTATGCCTCATAAATGGCCACAAACGTTGTGCCAATGTTGAAAGCACATAAGGATTTTCTTCTCCATCATCCTCACCACAACCACCTCCTCCATTTTCTATTTCCTTGTCTCCCAATCTAAAAACTTCATACATATTTGGTGCCATATCTTCTTGAGAATAGATTTCTGCCAGCAGATTCATTACACTGCAAACAGATAATTAACATATTAATACTAATATAACATTGTATAACAATGGTTTAGCCTCTCTACAATATAAACTATAGTGCAAAACCTAGAATTAGAGGGAAACTTCCGTTTGAAATTATAAAAACCATTTATTCATAGTATGTAATGAAGTGTATATTTAGCAGCAGCTATCTTCCCCTTTGTGCTTATCAAATTCAGAAATAAAAATTCAGTCACCTAAATTCTATAGTTTTCAAGTGGCTCTATAAGTGATGATGCATTGGAACTAATCAAACAAACAATCATTATTATATCTACATAAAAAGGGGACACCATAACTAAGATTGTAAAGGTAACTACCAAAACTTCAGCTAGTAAAATACCTGCTGGTGGACGGACTTAAATCATCCAAATCAAGCAATATATCCCATAAAAGCATCACAATTGAATGCAATGTTTGACCCTGCAAGGAAACAATTGCAGATGCAGCAGGTATTAAAGCATCAGCAGCAACTGCCCGGACATCATCATCTGGGTCCTCCAACCCAGATTTACAAGCAGGAAGAACTCGTCCAAGCAAATCAGAAAGCATCTCCTAGCATCAGTAAAAGACACATCAAGCAAAACAAAGAGCCAGAAAGAACAATATAAAACCTCTCGAATTTTAAGCAACAAAAAACAAAGCAGCACATCAATTAAGAAAAGACTACTAGGTTTTCATAAATGGAACAACACCCTACAGCAGTTATGTTAAGTCTCAGCTTTGTAATGCCTACAACTGTCTTCAACCTTTGAATTAAGAAAAATACCAAAATAAGAATCAGATGGGCTCTGATCTTAAGTTTTTCTAGCAGTGTAATGTGCAGTTTACTTCCTATGTCCTTGATAGGGCAAGAACATATCACTATCAAACTGAAAATGGCGGCAGTATAATCTTATCAGCCTGCTATCAATCCTACAATTGATAGATATTTTTTCCTTTAGCGTTATAGATATGATTCAAATGGTGTAGGTTCTCCACTCCAGAACTAACTACTACTGAAGTGGATGAGGGACTTTTCCCTACTGTTTATATTCCATGGATATTACATTTACATCCTTCACAGACATCATCCAATTTGAACATATAAACAGTTGACATCACCACTCAAGTCAACCACTAAATTCAATCATCAAAGACTTCGGAATACATTAAACAGCTATACCACTGTTGACAAAACAATGAAACCCAGTAAAGTCATAGAACCAAATATGACTCCGGAATCCCCAAAAAAACTAAACAACCTAGTCATTTTCAGGATTCCAATTCAACACCAACCCTATCCTGCCAGGTAAAGACCATATCATAAGGACAAAGAGAATTCCTTTTTTAAAGCAAAGAGGATTTGTTCAACAATCATTTGCATGCAACACTACCACATCAAAAAAGCTGCTGATATTAATCCTAATATATCCAGCTACGTTCTAAAAGAACAGAAAAACATTTTCTGTACAATATAAGATTGGTGATCCAAAAGCTGCTAACCCATAAGCTCGTAACCATCTAGATTGAGAAAAGAAAAGTAGGACTATGGTCCTTTTTGTATTCGTGTAATAATCCCAAACATATCCTAAGTCTTCCAAATATTTTTATTTTCCTAGTTATGAGAAACTGGCAATAAACAAAAAAAAATGTAGAGCTAGAATAGTTTGAGAGTCGTTAATTTTAATGTTGCTGATTTATAGTTTGAAAATATATTTACACACACATATGAGAAGCAAATTAGGCTTCAATGGATCAAGGATGGGAAATAAAACAGTGGAAGAAGAACCCAGACTGCCTTCACGAGAAACAGCACTTTTATACTCAAGAAAAAGGGCAATAAAAAATTTAACCAACATAGTTAGATCCAGAATATTTTATAAATAATTACTGCACATAAAAATCAAACAAACTGAACAGTGTCTATACAGAGACAGTGGCAGAAGAGCCCAGATGGCCTTCACAAGAAACAAAACTTTTACACTCAAGAAAAAAGAGCAGTAAAAAATTTAAGCAGCATAGTTAGATCCACAATATTTTTTAAATAATTACTGCACATAAAAATCTAACAGACTGCACATGACAAAATTCATCACAACAGTGCCAATATAGATACAGACAGAAAGAGTATCAAAAATAAATGGCAAAAAATAGATATGCACCTGCCGTACAGCAACCAAATATTTTATACCAAGAAGACTGCCATGACGAATCTCCCATTCTGGCCTACACTGAACAAAAGGCAACAACAGAAGCATAAAGATTAAAAACAAATCTAAGAGAACACAAACCAAAACTCATCAAAAAAAGAAATTGCTTCAAAGGGAGGAAAAGCACATAGATAATCTAAAAAAAGCAAAATGCATCTTTAAGCATTGTAAATTACATTATTAAAAGGAAATAACTTGCAGCATTAAACAATGTTTACCTGCATTCTCAACAATATGTTCAATGTTTCATTTACTAGTGCAGGATGCATATACTTAAATGCAGCACCTAAAGCCTGTGCACAGGTTTCACGTACTGGAGCAACAACCTGATCAGATACATAATCGCCAAAGCTGAAATAAAATAACAAAAAATGAACAAAGAAACTTGCACAATAAGAGACAGCTTCGAGGTATCTATTTAATAAAAGAGCCATCAATAAGATATGTAAGTACAGCATTTTGGAATCAGTTACTTAAAACAAAGTTCCGCAGGATCCACTTCGTTCGTTAAAAGAAAAAGAAAAAAAGAACAAAGATATCATACCGATCTAGTGACAACACGCACAAAAAGCGTATCACACAATCTTGAAGAAATTCACAGTTTTGAAGCCAGGAACTTCTAGCCACTTTAACAGAGTTCATCAGCTCACAGTTCTGAGGAAGATTTCTCAGCGCAATAAGATTTCCAGAGGGCATCTTATTGTCATCAAAATGACCCTTCTGTTCTTCTATATTAGCAGACTCTTTGCATGCATCACGTGAGGCATCAGAGTGAGACTCCAGATCCATGTCATTGGAATTACCATTAAATTGCCCATTCCCGTAATCCAAAGTTAAATTGCATCCATGGGTTTCAGAAGTAATACTAATTTTAGTATCACCTTCATTGTTGCAAGTCATCACACTATCCATAAATGTTGATGATGACACATCTTCAAGTTTTGGCCTCTTTAAGTTTGAATCAAACTCATCGGCTGAAACATGCATATTTAAATCAATTTCCCTCTCTCTCTTCAAAGTGCTTGGTATACTTTTGTCTTCTAATTCAATAAACAAGGTCTCATCCATGTGTGAGTCAGGTTTAAATACTCCAGCAGAAGCACCTTGATGTGCTAAAATCTCTCTCAGTGCCATCACGCTACCATGCCGTACCTCCCAAACTGCCAACAGCATTTGATATATAAGAATTCAAAGAAAATAAATAAATGTGAAACTACAGCAGCAGATAAATATTAACAGTCTTTTCTCGAATAGTACAAAAAGTGACAAAGGGTGAAATGTTTACCGGGATCAAACATATCTATAATAAGTTGCTCAACAAAAGTTTGGAAAGGCCATTGCCCATCCCCATCATGCTCAAAGCCATCGTCATCGTGATTAACATCCATGAATACCTATACAAAATGATGCATTAAAATAATTCCAAATCATGCCTTGTAATACTAGATGAAAAATGAATCTACTTGCGTATCAACAATTTAGAGGATAATATAGCATTTTCAAGACAACAACAGACAGAAGCTTGTTCTCCTGTTTAGGTGTAAAAGGTTGTATAATACAACAATAATAGTAGGATGGCACCACCAATAGCAATAACAACAACCAATACATGTTTAATTACTATTATAATAATTAAAAATTATTTGCCACCACCAATGACTGTAGGAGTGCAACGAAATCAAAGGGATGCATGCCCTAGAGGCCCAAAATTATCATTTAACTAACGACCAAAACAGAATACTACCTTACTGTAATTCAGTGAATCAGGACATGTGCCCTTTGGAGTCAAACTTTGAGCACCTGATGCCTCTGTAACTCCATCTTCACACCAGCTTTTTGTTTGGTCCTTTGAGTTTATTTTTGCTTTACGCTTTAAAAGATTCAATTCTCTTGCGCTTGGCCACTTTGATTTGACACTAGGAACCATGTTTGCAACCATTTTCTGGATGTTATGTGCAGAACGAGAATTAAAAACTCTACCATCGATCCCATTCAGATGTGAGTCTGATTTGGACACCATAAGATCTTCATCTCTTAGGACATCATTGATATCCATAAATTGTTCACAGACATCCAAACCTACATTCATCGAGAGGTACTTCTGGAGTCAGGAGAGCATAGACTTAGGGTGCATTAGTATAAGCTTGGCATGCGGGCGCTCAAATTCAATGATATAGTGTTCTTTGAGTGTGTTTTGCATAAACTACTCATGTTAGCTTCTATACAAAGCCCTACAATTGCTTTTTTACATGCTTGAGCTTTAAAAGAACATAATCAAAAAATAATGATGCATTTTTAAATTAAAAAAGCACTTGAACAAATAGATTCCTATGTGGCACTTGAACAAATAGATTCCTAAGTGAATAGAAGGTAAATTAATGTCTTGTTTCAACTCCTTTAGATGGGAAAAGTAAAAGGCGCATCAAAGCATTGAGCATCTATGGTGGGTCCTCCTTTTATTAAACCCGATAACACAATGTCATTGTCAACAAATCAATTTCTCAACAATTGTCCATTTACATCCACTAGAGCAGATAATGAATAAGAATATGTCATACAAGTTTAGCAATCAACAACTTATTTATTAGTCATCATTTCAATAGCACTTACTGGCCAATGAGATACTACACCACAAGCCATTTCATACTAACCTAAACGACGTCGAAGACTTTGCTTCTGTCGAACCAATCGCTCCTTTGGGTTCTTTATATTATCATTTCCAATATCATATTCCTGAAATGGAACAAGACAAAACATATTTATGCAATAGCTGCACATGCAATAAGGAAAACAGAAAACCTCAAAAGGAATTGAAATTAAAGTATAGAAGCATATTTATAGGCTGGATCTATGAGAACTTGATGGCAATTAAAAGCTTCTCTTACAATTTCATAATTAAATCTAGAAACATCTAATTCCAATATAATGTAATCGTATTAAAATAATCATTAAAAAAAATTATGGAAACCATTGGAAGGAAGGATCCAACTCTTTGGTATTTTGACACATATGTTGTCATTTGGTGCTCCAATATTTTGACACAATCAAGTCTAATATTAATTATTAAGGAGAAGACAGATTTAGATTTATAAAAGTTTTACAAAGTAGAGAAGCACTTCTTCACATTCCTTCTAGAGTCCTTACTCCTAGACCATTTACATTTCTTCTGTTTGTATTATTTTATTTTGGATGAAGGAAAGCAATTAATATGGTATTTTTTAATCCTAACATATTGACAACAAGTGACAAATATCTGCGTGTGTGAGACAGAGTATATTGATTTACCTGACCACCTGATGCTAACAAGGCCCCAAATTCAAGCACCTTGTTCATATCAAAGCTGTTGTCAAGGGACAAAGTTAATATCTTCCAAATAAAATGTATTTGTCATAATAGAAGCAGGGGTAAACTATTTTCAAGCAATATCAAGTTATAACTTTTCAGTTCATGGTACTCTCTAGATGCAATTTAATTTGGATCAGATTTTTGTAGTTCAGTACACAGGTTTGAGTAAAAACATTGGACTAAAACTATGGCATAGTACAGTTTAAGTGCTCTTTGGTCCAACAGAATGGAGTAAAACGCCGCAAGTTCTACAGATGTCTTTTTTCCCTTGAACCTGTTTCATATAATTTTGCTTATTCTTCTCAGTATTCAGCCCACAGCTGTTTCAAGATATTTCCAGCTTTTATAAGCAAAGAATTGGGCAGCCTGGTGAGCACTGCCAGTTTTAAGTTTTTTATTATTTTTATTTTCTATTTTGAAGAATTACTCCCCTTACCTGTACCTTCCTTTTTTTTCTCAAATAGAAATATTTGTTATGCAACAAAAAAAAATTGTTAAAGAATCATTCTTAGTACAACCTTCTAAATGCGCTTCCAGTAATTTTTGATTGTAAATACAGCCATGCACACAGATCCTCAATGCTACAAGATATCCCATTCTCACTCATTTTTGATACAACAGAAGCAAAAAGTTCTGTCAAGCTTATGTGCTTAACATTCTCGGCAATTGATCCAATTGCATGAGCAGCTGCAACTCGTGTATCCCAATTTTTACTCCGGAGATATTGAGAAACCTAAGCATCACATGAACACAATGTTAATACCCATTATCGTTATCAATATTAAATAAAAGAAACAATCATTAGTACTTAATGATTATCTTGTATAGCTTTCAAAACACGTTGAAATTAAATTTAAATTATTAGATGCTGTTTCAACACTAACCTGCTCTTATTACAAAAGCAGGCAGTCATCACCTTGTGCTTAAATTTTATTTTAAATAAAAATATGAAAAAAAAAAAGAGCAGCAAGCAAGCATTAAGAACTTTAATCTTCTTTACTGCATGAAAGAGGCTAAAAAACATGTCAAAAAATTATTCCAAAGCTTGAACCATTACAAGCAGGTCAAGAAATGGTTTTATATCTCAACCTTAAACATAGAGCCATCCACCAACAAAATGTTTTTGATAGCAGAGAGACGGAGATGAAAGACTACAAGTACATTACCAATTTTGTTTTACACCAAAGTACGCAACATACAGTGAAGATGGTGCATAACGGAACATATTACAACAAAACAGTGTTAATAGAACTTTAGCAAAACTGATACCTTCTTGAGAAGACTGGTCAAGTCTTGAGGGTGTGATTTTGCAATGTCCCCTATCTGACGAGCAGCGGTCAACCTTGTAGCTTGGGTTGACCCAGCTTTAAAAGTTTAGTTAAAGAAACTTCAGGAAAAAAACTAAATAAAAGGTAAAGTAAATATAAAAATAAGGAAATTGTGAAGGATACTGTCCAGGAGAGTAAGCAAACGCTGGAGCCTAGATGACTGCTGGGCCATAGCAAAACATTCCAAATGCTTATTTGATCCCTTGGCCTATAATCTACAGTACCAACCAAAAAATATCCTATCGAATGAAAGCATCGATAGTACTTTTTTGCAACAATGCATCAAAGTACTTTATACCTTTCAGCAATCTGCATCCACATATAAGTTACCATTAAATATGAATATTATCAAAGACATAAATTATTATAGTAACATCAAATCATACACTCTGTAGTCATTCCTAGGGCTAGACACACTTAACATCATGGAAATGCCAATATTTTATTTGCAATTTTCCAAATAATTATAGACTACCTTACAGTGATACTTGATAGGAATAATACAAATGACTTGCTGGAAATATGCATGATTAACAAAGCTCCTTCTTATTGTGAGCAGATATATAATGGAATTGCTGATCATTTGCTTTTTGGCATTGTAAGCCAATAACTCTCTTATGAAACAATATAGTAGAGGATCTTGGTTAACATTGAGTGACTCTGTTATAGACGGGCATGTCAAACAATAAATTACGGATATATATAAAAGTGATAAAAATACTAGCATCGTTCAACCTAAAACAAACTATGGGCCTAAATCAATATGCAAACAGAGGGGGAATATAGTACGACCCAGAATTGTTACAAAGTAGAAACCAATGCAACAACCAAACCGTTGATGAACTTATATCCTTTATGCATGTTCATACCTTTGGGTTCTGCAGCAGGAATTTCAGTCGGGCATTAGTGCTTTCAACAGTATCCCATAAAGCAGTTTTAAGGATTTGACTTTAGCAAGGATACAGACACAATATTTGGTCAAAATGTTCAGTTTTATGGTGCACATGGACATAAAGTATTGTCCATATCTTCAAAGGCATACCTTGGCTGCTTAATTTGTAGCGGGGGTAGGATCTGGTTTGTGGCTTCGCTTCAGTGCTCTCTTCATGGTTGTTTTCGGGGTAAATCTGACAAAAAAAAAGTATAAATGATCTATAGCTTCATTAGAACTTCTAACTTATGTGGCTTGCTATATTCTTCTAATATTAAACTGCAGTAGTATATGTCACCCTCCCCACCGTACTATATGTTAGCCTTTGCAAATAAAAAAGGATATTCTTCTTTAATAAAATAAAGATGACAGTAATATCAGTGGCGTCATAACACGTGAGCAAATGCCCAACTTCCAGCCAGATAAGTTTTTGTTGCTGCCACTAATTGGTTCATTAGCAAAGCCACCAGTTAGGAGTTTTCTATCTTTATGCACATTTCATCCACCATAAAAATGGATTGGTTTTTTCTTCTGGCATTATAGAGTGATCTCGACTAAAACGGTCATTATATGCAAAAGGAAGAGAACAAGTTCAGCGATCAATTGCGAGTAAAAATGGATTGCGAAGAGTTGCATATACCTAAGGGTAAACGTGAGAGTGTAAATATTGAAAGGAGAAATGAAACAAAACAAGCAAATCGTGAGTTTCGATTAGCTATTAAAGCTCCATTGTAATATGCGGAGCTAAAGGATTCAACAACCCTGAATGTGGGATTCGAATGACAGATGTATCAATTAAGAAAATAACAATGAAAATCTATATTCTGATTCGGTACCAAAATGCAGACAGCAACCAATAATAGATCACGCGGTGCGGGGAACAATAAATTGAACAAGATGAAGGAAGGGGTGGAGAATGAGAACGAACCGGAGGGTGTGGTGCAAGTGATGGTGGGTGGATTCCGTTGCCGGAGCAGAGAAAATCGCCGGCGAGAAGAAGGCGGCAGAGTGTGCGAGTCGAGAGAGAGTCCGTCAACAACAGCTAGGGATTAGTCGAGAGAGGACGAGAGAAAGTGTGTAATGTACCACTTTCATTTCTTCCTTTTTTTTATTTTTATTTCTTTGCAGTTCTTAGTTTTATTTTTAAGAAAATAATAAATAAATAAAATATGTCTGGTCTAATTTTTTGCACATCGTTTCCGGCCATCAATTTGTGACCCAAAAAATTTGCTATCAACATAACCCGGTTAACCATTAAAATATTATATATATATATATATATATATTATATATATATATATATATATATATATATATATATATATGTGATATAAGTGTGTGTATCTTTATTAAAACAAACTATAATCAATTATGAAGAATGCATTATGGATACCGTTTTTTAAAATGAATAAAAACTTTTGCCAGTTTTGAAAAAAAAATTACAAAATTTGCAATATTTTTTGAAAAAAAAAGTTTTTTTTAACATGCAGAAGACTATTCACCATAATTAGTTTTTTAAATTTAATTATTTTCATTAATTCATTATTAAATGATATTGATTGATAATTAGTATATGTATGATTTAATTACACATATTTTTTATTTTAGAATATTTTTCACTGAAAAAGTGCTATGAACTTCTTGCTACGATGTATTTCCAAATTGACTATTTTATCCATTTTTTATATGAATTTCTGAAGTTTTCATCTATTTTTTTATGTTTTGATAGTTTCTAATTTTAATATCCTTTATTATATTTTGCATTGAATTTGTAACCTAAAAAAATAAATGTTAAGTTCCTGTCATCTTATTTTTTTATTCAAATTCATTTATATATCATTTTGTCAATTATTTTTGTACTCTTAATTTGTTTTCAGTGACATTATGTCTTTGTTATGTTAAAAAAACATTTTAAAATATTATATATTGTTTTTTATGGTATAATATAGTATATGTGTACTAATTTTAAATACTGAAGTATTAAGTTAAAGTATTATTGTCTAACACAAAATTTATCAACTTGATCAACCATTTTGAGAGTATAATCATTAATAAACAAAACCTTAAAGTAATAAAATTTATAAGATTGAAGATTAAAGATAAAACATATAAAAAGTACAATTATAGTATAACCTCCCAGTAATCATGCATTATAGTGTGTTAATCTCTTAACTAACTCGATTTAATGAATTAAGATTAAACAAAATAGTTTTTCTAATAATTGATATGTTTATATCAATTTAAATATAGTGTAATTGTATTTTTTGTCTATTTAAATATTGTTAATTTAAATGATACAATATAATTTAAATTGTCAAATTTCTCTTACTTTAGTGAGGTAAATCGTGAAAGTTGTGCACAGTCATTTTGAAAAGTTTCTAACCTGATGCAGAGACTTCGAAGTAAATAGCATTTCATGAATATGATTGTATTAAACTTTGCAATGCTGTTTCCTTCTTAAACTAGCATTTTCATGACTATAATATGATATATTTCCAAATTATTATATTTTTCTTCTTACATGTATTTTTCTTTAAAACAAATCTTCTCACCTCTAAAAAAGGATTAAAAGTTTCTAAAGAAAATATGGGAGTCAAGGGGTTGTGTCTGGGTAACCTTTTCATTAGCAGTTCTTCATTAGAATCCATAGCAAAATGTTTTTATTTTTTTAACATATTAAAAAAAATCAAAGAAATACTCTAAGTTTTTAAAATTTCTTTATTAATTTTGAATTACTATAGTATAAATGCAAAATATTTACTAATTTTGTTAATAATTTACCTTTTGAAAAATCTAATTGACTATTATTAATGGGTGCTTTAATTATATTATTTTTCATCTACAAAATGTTAATGAGACATAGGGTATTTTTTCACCTATGATCATTTACATATAGTTGGTGTATTTTGGTATTTTAGTTATTGAAGGCAATAACTCATGCTGACAGAAAGCTTGGAGTGACATGTTTCAGCAATTAGATAGTCACTAACAACTCACTAATAAAATCAACATCAAGAGAATGAACCACTACAAGCAATCAATAACTAAAGGCAATTAACAATATAATTTATCTTAAAAGAATTATATACTTAGACATTTGAATAAGAAACATGTTGGGATATTTTAATTGTTAGTCAATTTCTTTTTATTATGTCTCACTTTCTTTTATTTAGATAATATATAATTTTCTGAATTATGTTTATACTTTTATTATTTTTTTACCATAACTTAATATATTCTATTTATTTCATTGGTACTGGAATATTAGGTTTTTATCTGGAATTTAATGTGTAATCTTAAAAGTTTATGGATCTTTTTATCATTACTTACAGATCTCCTTTATATGTAATTATTTAGAATTTTGGTTGTACCTACTTACCTATATAAATTGAGTTTGTACGTAATTATTTACATATATAATTCGTATATAATATACTTATTATTTACGAGATCCATCCATATTTAATTACATGCAAATATTACTTATGAATATCATATGAAATCACGGATTTCTATCATTTATAGATAGTTATTATATATTATCTATAGATAGTTATTATATATTGAGACTATAAATTTTCTGTCGTACACATAATTTTAATCTATCAAATATCAAGTATTAGCTATAAATTTCAACAATAGGTAATCATCACGTTTATTATACTATTTTAAAAATATCTTTTAATTATATATTACTAAAAAATACATATAGGCAAATAAAAAATAAATATGATGTTTTGTAGAAACTGTCTTTCTAAAAAAAAAGTCTTGATTTTTTTTTTAATTTTTTATATTAAGAACATGAACTATTTTTAATATAAGTGAAATTAAGTATTTTTCCTTTTTATATTATGGTTTAAATATAATATTATCGAGTCTCATCGTAATTAGGAGTGGTACTAGTTTATTTCAATCAAACAACCATAAATTGACTCCAACAATCATAAATCAACTCAAAAATGATGTTTAGAAGTTTTGGGATATTAAATTTAAACAAATTAAACGTAAATTTCGTTTTATCAAAACTAATTTTATGATATTAAACTAAATTTAAAATAAACTAATTAGAATTTTTGAATGCGTGATGTGATGGAAAGCTATCAAATTTCTAAATAGAGCAACGATCATATTAGTGTAACCATAAAAGCATCTGAAATGCTTAAAATGGTGTGGATTTGAATCTTCAAGGAGTTGTTATCGTTTTTTTTTTATATAAATTCAAAAAATAGAGGATAAATCGGTAAATTTAAAATTTGATGTTTATATCATAATGAGGGTTGTTGTCGGGGTCATTTTGGTAAACTAAAAAGGAAGATGTAAAATTTTACATTTTTATATTTATATTCTGCAATAACCAACAAACGACTAAAAAGATAAATTATTTTTATTTTCTTTACTTTTGTTGACAGGAGCAGTAAAAAAATGAATAAAAAAATAATAGAGAATGAGAAAAATTGAGCAACGTTACATTGTACAATTTTAACAGAGAAATACAAGATGACATAATTACAAAAATTTCAACTATCTAATTTAATTATCATTTAATAATAATTATCAATGATAGGCTATATCTATCATATGATCCTCGATGCACTATCATTAATTGATCCACGAATAATACAAATTTCAAACGTTTTTATTTTTATTAGATAGTGTATATTTTTAGAGATTAATGCTAAAATTCTCATAAATCGAAGACTTGGTTATTTTTTTAACTATATTATAGTGGTATAACATTTATTAAAGGAATTAATTAATTTGAATTTAAGAAATGAGCCAAATTTTAATACCAATACTCACATTCTACTAATCAACTATACTATTTTTTTTTTTTTTAATGTACATTTGAATGCTTTTAATTTTTTAGATATAATTATTTTCTCAAACTTCATAAATAAGTACTAGGAAAACGCACAAGTTAGAAGTTATTATCACATCCAAAAACAGATTCATAGAAAAAGTGGAAGAATAATTTACTCTTTTATAGTTGGTAATGACTCGTTTATATCAATAATTCACTAAATTACGTGAAATTAAACTCAAATGGTTTTAGACAAAGTTTTTAGTTCAAATATTGTAGGCAAAACATATGACCAAGAATAAAAAATTACTAAAAATAACCATTTAAATTTTTCTTTTGTTACAAAAGACCAATCAATAATATAATCCACAAATAATTTGCACCTATATATAACACCATTAAAATGATTTATTTATGTATTTTACGAGGTATTCCTATTCTTTTATTGTATATCTATGATACGTTGAAATATTATCCATTTCAGGTTTTAATAAATTAATAAGCGAAATAGTTATGTAGAAGTATAATCTGTAACCACCATTGTGGCTTCGGATTTTGTAATTAGGTAAAACCAATTCTATTAAAATCAATTTGACACTTAAATTTATCAAAACATGTTTCTAAATCAATATTAACATCAAAGTGTATATTTGTGAAATAACTAAACCAAATAAATAATATCATTTATAGATTTATATAAAAGTCAATTTATATTTATGATAATTATTATTTTAATAAAATTTATTCAATCTATTATATTATTGAATCACCTATACATGTTTATTTTCATTCTAAAACAATATCAGATTTTTTATATATAAATATAAAGAATTATCATCTTATAAATTAGTTTTGTAAGAATATTTAAATTAAAAAGTACTTCTTGGTAATTAAAATGATAAATTTTATTAAATAAATTAATTTAAACAATCGTTATGAGCATGTTAAAAGTAAAGTTAGATGACATTCTCTTTATATAAATTCTGTTTAATAAACAAGTCAAAAGGCAAATACTGTAATGATAAAATATATATAAAATAGTATATTTTTAAAATTGCAAACTTATTATCTTGTCTCTCTTGTACTTCACATAATAACCTGTAGTTGACCATGGCAACTCTATTATATATATATACTCATTCGGCAACTCTTGTGGACATAAAACATAAAATATTTTGCAAATACTCTCTTTTTTTTTTTCTTATATCTAAATAAATCCTTTTAGCTTAATATAACTCAGTATCATCCTGGAAGTATGTACTCAGTAGTTTGATATATGTATTGCTTGAAACTCCATTTTAAATAGTTCAAACCTAATATTGATATTATTTGTAAAAATTAAACCTGCAACTACATAATTAAGCATTGAATTAAGGTTAATCTATTTTTAATCTAACTCAGTTAAATTTAATTAGGTTAGATTTATTTATTTTTATTTAGCAACTTAATAGATGAAGTTTAGTCATAGAATTGAATAATTTAAAAAATAATAATGAAAAATACCTCAATATAAATATTCCTTATGTTTCTTATAACTATAAGTCAACAACAATTCTTACAGTCGATACATAAATAAGACTCATATAATAAAATATAAAATTATTTTTCATAGTATAATTATTGGATAAATAATATTTATATTATTTATTTATTATATAATCAAATTAAATTAGACTAGATGATATTATCATTTTTAAAAACCAATCAAATTCCAATTGAATGCAATAAACAAACCACAACGCTAGGAAATTTATATTCTTAAATTGAAGGATGGAGAGGTACTTACTGATGCAATATCCTTCCTCATGTGATTGAATATGCTTAACCATTCATCCATATCTTCCACAACACTGGTGGCAGCTTCAAGCCCCTGCAAAACCTGCTCAAGGCACACAATTTTCAGTAAATATAAGATTGTGAATATATAAGTACATTATAATTATAAGTAGATATATGTTATTGTTGATTTGACATCTAAATAGACGATTGACAAAACACTTTTAGCTACTAATGCAATCATCAAATGGATTGAGTTATATTTTGTAATAGGAGAAGATATTTTTGTACAATCAACCATCCACAGCTTATTATACGTATTGTATAATTAATATGAGAATATAATTAATACGAGAATATAAATAATATTTGTTTTTAAAAATCCATTTTACTCTAATGTTTTTTCAACCTTTAGGTAGATGTCAAGTGTGATAATATTTTATTTTAGCATATGCATTGGAACTCTTTGTTTGTACTTATGCTATGAAATGTTTTCAATTGGGTTAAAAATCAATGTTAAAACATTTTTTTTTCTATAAAAGTGGTTTGTTGCTTACTTATTACAATTTGTGTGAATGGAAACATGGAGCCATGAAAGATAGAAGTCAAATCTAGAGTTTTTTTATCTTGAAACCAGAAGCCTCTTTGAGTTATCAATGCATTTGAAAATTAAAATTCTGTTAGGCTAAAAATGGATTTGAGATTTGAAAATTTGTACTATTACAATATTACTTCTCAACTGAATGAATTAATATACTGAACATGAATTAAAAAGAGAAAACTTGATGTGTTGCAAAAACTTTTAGGGACAAAATGAAAAAAAAAAAAAAAAAAAAAAAACCCTTCAAAGCTAATGTTTGAGAGAAAACTTTAAATAAATACTTATGCCTTCGATCTCATAATTCTTTTTTAATTTAGAATGATTTTTCTCTTTAAATTTAATGAATCAATACCTTCAAAATTAATAAGAATACATAATGACCAAAAACTAGACTTTTTAATATTAGTACTTTTACCATCTAATACACTTTGGAATGAATTAATAGTAGATCACTATGGCTCTTGAGTATTATTCTTTTTAAATTCATTTTATCATCCATTGTTTTTTTTTTTCATTTTGCTTCTTTGACTAATCTCAAAATTATAAAATCAGAATCTAGAAACAAAGCAAAAATTGTAGAAACAGTCTGCAAACAAAGCAAAATGTTCTCTTGCAATTACTTGTTGTATCTCGTACAAGCTGTTGCATTATTTTCTCCGCATCATCAGTTAATGTTTTTTTTTTTTTAAGTTACTATCAAGTTTAATAGCAATTTTTGCAATTGATACCATCCAACAAAGTGAGATTTTTAAAAAGGTGACTGCATAGTTTGTTTTTTTTAAGGTGTCGTGCTAATTATAGTTTCTAATTGTCTGTTGTGGAGTATATCAAGTTTGAACAAGTAATCTAAGTTCCACAGTCTACATGCACTTGAAAGTAATTATTTGAATTTTGTGAAAGTCTCAACTCATCCCTTTTGTTCATGTCTAGTTAAATAAATAATAAATCATATTAGAAAGGACAAGACACATGAAGTGGTATTAGCATGACTCCTACGCTTTATTTGGACATAAAAAATGGTAGAAACTCAAAATAACTAGCAAAGGAAGTACATAATTTTAATCATCAATTAGCAAATTAATGCAGAAATGAAGCATAAACAATCAAATAACATTTGTTACACTGGAAGAAGTACAAAATGATGAGGTCAAACAAAAATAATCCCGTTTTCCTTAATAGTATCAAGAACGATCCCTAGTCTACCTTCAATTCTTTCATCCTTTCTGGGTTCATAGGCCACTGCATATACATCAGCTTCCATTGATCGCTCCGCAATAAGCCTTCCAACTACTCTACACGCGTTATGATCAATCAAGGATGGAAGGGAGTTTCGAAGATCTTTGGCGTTTGTGGTAGCGACACAGATGACTTTGCTTGTTCCACGGTGTACCACTTTTGCATGAATAAATCTTTTTGAGAAGAAAACATTTAACAAGAATGGTCTCATGTACATATCTGTCCTCTGCTTCCATGATTTCCTGTTTGGCTTCTTCGCAGCTTCACCACGTGATCTTCGGGTGTAGGCAGCTCGAATGAAAGAATCCTACAAATGTTAAGGGAAAAATCTTTAGAGCATAAACTGTTTTTCTTCATGTCAAATGTCCATCATAATTCACAACCCCTAACACAAGTTCATAGCCACAACAATATTCTAAACTATCCTTGCTGTTTTGCTCTAATCTTAGAGAAATGGAGTCTTCTAGAGTAACTAACTCTCAATTACATGATTATGAATGGAGCCTGAAATGAGTATTTAGGAAAGGATGAGGCAAGAGAAACATGGGAACTGAGAATCTGTTATTTTTTCTGGAATATTTCTGTAATCATGGACTCTGCTATAGAAGAAAAATAATTCTATCACTACATCCTTTTTTCTTTTTATTCTTTATCTCTTATAAACCCTAAATCCTGAACTCAAATTGATTAAACTTTGATATTATTAAAAATACAAATAAATAAATAACAAAAAAGAGAAAATGGGAGAGTTGTTACCTGGGAGAGTGAGGGATTGGGAGGGTTTTTAGCGGAGCGAGATGCACTTAAAGGTAACAAGGGAAAGGAAGAAAGCCATGAAAATGAAAGCGAATTGGAAGTGGGATTGGGCGTGCGAGAGGGAGGCAGCGGAGAAGGGAGTGAGGCAGATACTGATAATACTGTTGCGGAGGAGCAACTCATCGGTTCCTCAAAATCAAATCGCCGACGAGAACAAGTGGTGGACACTGTTAGCCTTTTCTGATTCGGTGCAAAAATGCACACAGCAACCAATAATAGACCACGAGACGGAGACTGAGAACGAACCGGAGGCTGTGGTCGAAGTGATAGCCGGCGGAGTCCGTTGCCGGAGCAGAAAAATCGCCGGCGAGAATGAGGCTGCAGGGTGTGCGGGTGGAGATAAAGAGAGCGTCAATAGTTAGGGATTAGTCACGAGAGAAACTGAGTGATGAATGAAAAGCGTGTGCCATTTTTCTTTTTTCCTTTTTTATTTTTATTTTTTGCAGGTATCACTTTTATTTGAGAAAAAACCCCATTAATGACCTACAAATTTGCCATTGGTTAAACTATTAAAATTATATATGTAATAAAAACTTTGCAAAGCTGATTATTACCTTCTTAAAATTAATTTTGAACTATATCCTAACTAATATTTCAGCACGTGTATTTTACATAATATATATATATATATATATATATATATATATATATATATATATATATATTATGATTGTAATTCTATTCTTATGCTGATATTTTATTATTGAAAAATTATTTTAAAATATTAAAATATCATAGAAATTTGAAAGAAATAATAAGCTCCCTGTTTGATTGGTACCAAAAAGATGGGAGTAGAGGAAACTTCTTTCTTTATTAATGGATATGATCCAAATTAGAATGCCAATGTTTCTTTTTCATCTAATTTTATTTAATAAGTAAAGTCTAACTACTTGTTATTTCTTTTTTTTCGAGGATTAAACTTGGAGTGTTATCGAATAGTATTTAAAATAAATTATTTTATTATTATACTAATATTGTACTGTTTAAATTTATTTTGAAACATTGGAATGAAACGTGTGAATAAGCATAACAAAATTATATAATTAATTATAATATTTTGTAAGTATATATAAATTATATATATATTAAAACAATCCGTAATCAAATGTAAAGACGATACAATCCATTGTGGAATATGACTTTTTATTTTACTAAGATGAATCAAATCTATTACATGTATAGATATAAACTTTCACCAATTTTGCAAAGCAATCTTTTTACAAATGTTCCAGTATTTAAAAAATATCGTTTATGAGCATGCAAAAAACTATTCACCATAATTAGTTTTTTAAATATAATAATTTCATTAATTCGTTATTATATTATATTGACTAATAATTAATCGTCTTTGGTTTTGATTGAGGAACTAAAAGCACACGCCTTCACTATTTTTAATGATGCATTCTTTTGTTTTTTTATAGTTTACATTAGATTTGTTATTTTAAAAAAGTATAAAGTTTCGAATAGTTTATTTTTTTAATATTGATATCTTAAAAAAAATAGTTATAGAATAAAAAAACTTAAAATTTAGTTTTAGAAATAAATAAAATAATATGTGAATATTTTTTTATAATAACAACTATCAACTATCTCTAAAGATAATATTCTATTTATTTTTATAAAAACTATCAACTCTCTCTTATTTTATTTTTTCTTTATTTTTATTTTTTAATTTTGTCTTCTTTTCTTATCAAACTGACAATCAGATGTCACCCCTAGATTGTTAGCATTGAATAAAACAAAAGTGTCAGATCAAATTATTAAATAGAGTTAGGTTGAAACTCCTTTGAGTATTTATATTATATAAAGATAAAAGAAATTAGTTTTATGTTTTTTTTAATGTTTGTCTACTTTGAAATATAAATTTATCTAATATTATGATATTTGGTAAGGGGACCTAATTTTATTATTTTTAATAGAATTTGTAATTATTTGTTTTATTAAATATGAATTGGATGAATTTGAATTTAATGAAATTTTATAGATGACATCTATATTTATGAATGATATGGAATGCTGATAGATAAAATTTATTTTATTTTGTAATTATAACAATATATTTTTATTAAATATTTTTTGAAAAAATTATTTTTGAAAAACTACAATGAATGTATAGATATTTATATTCATGCATAGTATAAAACTTTTGTACGATATAGTTACTATTATATAAAAAATATGGGATATTGCATTTGGTATCAGAGCAGTTCATTCTCCTTATGATGATCTGAGGATAGTAAATTTAGTGTGTTTATTTTGCGTAAATTCAATGATGATGAATTTAGTAAAAAATAAAAAAATATTGATGAAGTGCAAAGGGTGTCCACTCATGACTCAATCAATGTTTATTTCTATCTTAAGGTTTTATGTGTATAGTATCTTTGAAAATTGTGTTTTGATTGATTAATTAGATTTGATATGAAATTGAATGTTAGACATAAATTAGACATTGTAAAGTATTTTTTTATAGTAAGTATTTTCATTGTATTAATACTCACAATTCTTAAATGAATTTCATATGCTTACTTTTGAAGGTTAATAGATCCTATATATAGAATTGTTATTGTTGTTAGCTCTATTATATGATTTGTTATGGAAAATGCCAAGGTTTAGTGGTTCAATTTAGGAGATGAAGGAAATCATTAGAGAAATTTATATTTATTTTTTTACTCAATTTTTAGGATGAAATTTTTTATTATAGTAATACCTATAAAATAGTTACAGAATAAAAATCAACCTAAAATTTAGTTTTAGAGATAATTAAAATAACACATAACACAATATTTTTTAAAACATATTTGTTTCTTTTTTTTATAATAACAACCAACAACTGTTTTTAAGAGGATATTTTGTTTTATTTTATAAAAACTTGAATAAATATTGTAATTATTTGATTTATCAAATATGAACTTGATGTATTTTAATTGAATTAAATAAATATTTATGAATGATATGATGTAAATGTTTGTGCATGATACAAAATACTAATAACAAAATTTTATTTTATTTTATTTTGTAATTATAACAAGATATTTCTCTTAATTCCTTTTTGAAAAAAGTTTATTTTTTAAAATATGTATAGATATTTATAGTTAGACATATTATAGAATTTTTGTATGATATACTTACTGTTATATGAAAAATATGATTTAATTATATTTTCATTTTAGTATTTTTTTTTATGAAAAAAGGTATTATAAACTTTTTAGAGTTTTTTAATAACGAATATACCTATTATTTTATTCGTTTTACCTTTTTTTTCTTAAATTTCTAAAAGTTTTTATTTTATTCATTTCGATACTCTCTGATTTTATTTTCTATTCGTTATGTTTTGCATTTGATTTGTAACTTAAAAAAAAGAAGTTTCATGTAATTTTGAAAATTTTACCTAAGCATTATGTATTATTTTGTTACTTCTTCTCTTTTACTCATTTATTTATTTGTGAGTTGTTTTCAGTGACATCATATATTTCTTCGCTACGTTAAAAGCTTGTAAAAGTTTATACACTTTTTTTTATTTTTTTTTATTGAAGATAATCAAGTATAAAGTTTAATGTACGGGTAAGATTATCTATTTTTTCCACTTATTAATTTCTTTCAATCAAAATTTAATTTTATCCGCTTCTTTTATCTTATTTTGGAATAATAATCAATAAAAGTAAGGTCCTAAATTATACAACCGTACACTTCCAAATGAAATAAAATTTTAAGTTTACCTTTTTAAAATTTTGTATTTAAGATGGTAAAATTTTGAATTTATCCTTTTATATCTTCAAATGTATTATATACAATTCAAAACACACACTTTCTATCCATAATACATTTTTATTTTATTTTATATGTAATAAAAAAATAAAAAAATTCATTCTGAAAATATATTATATTCTCTAAATATATTATCTTAATAGAAAATATATTCTAAATTAAGAAATACATATTGAAATGTGTAATTTAAAATATAATAAAATATTTAAGATTATACATAGAAAAGTATTTCCAGTTTCATAAAAACATACTATTAACATTTCAAATTATGTAATCTGAACTATATTAACATTTTGAATCTAAAATGTATTAATATTTTAGAAAGTATTTTTTAAATTAAAAAATATATATAGGAATGCATAATTTAAAATATCCTTTTAAATAATATTACCGTTATTTTATTCCCATTACGATGCAAGTTTAAAAATATAGGAGTAAATAATAACAACCATAAAATATTGTGATTTGTAAAACAAACAAGAGGTTTTATGAATAAAAAAGGCACCATGTTGCTAAACTATAAGACATGAGAATATTACTTGTTTTTGACATGAAGTCGAGTTCCATACGAAACTAATTATGTGACTAATTGAGACGAGTTACTTGTAATTTGACGATAAAATTATCTGCAACATCTACAATATACGAAATTCAAACAAATATCTTCCACGTTTGTTAATCTAAAAGTTGGAAATGCCAATGTTATTATTCAATGATTATCTCCTTTAAAAACGCAATTTAATATCTTAAGTGTTGTTTGCTTGGAATATATGCCCTCATTAATAATGGAAAAGTATTTTGTTCGTAATTAACCAAAAGGTGTTTAAAACATTAATGTATACTTGTTAGTATAATTAATTATATTTTAATTATAATTAACAGAGGGAGAATTGTTAGGAAGAGGGGTTGGAAGGAAAAGTTAAGAAAGAAGATTAGGAAAGCGGTGTAAGGTGTTGTCACATTGAATTCAATTCACCTGACCTTCAATGTTTCCACTCTCGGTTTCGATCTTTCTTTTCATTTGGTGATTATTACTATTTCTTCTTCTTCTTCTTCTTTTTTACGATCATAATTATAATACTAATTTTAAAAATTACAGAGAGAGAGAGGGGAGGCAGAGTGGAAGCAAAGGCTTCTTTGCTTGGTGGCGGTGGAAACGACGGTGGCGATGGCGGAAGCGGAAGAGCTTCGGCCGGACTTGCTAAAAAACACGCCTTCTAACATTGCGAGATTGGAGGACGTGATCGAACACTCCAAAGCAAGGCAGAAGTATCTGGCGCAGACGTGTAGCCCCTCTGATGGCGGTGATGTTCGGTGGTACTTTTGTAAGATCCCTCTGGCTCCCAACGGTATCTATCTAATTCAATCTCTAGGGTTTTAGGATTTCAATTAAGGACTCACGTTACATTTACTGTAATAGTAACTACCTCTTTATCCATCTGGATTCTGGTGACACACATTCGTAATTGTTATTACTGCATTCATAAATTATTTTTTTCGAACAGAGTTGGCAGCCTCAGTTCCCCGAACAGAGATTGTAGGCAAGAGTGACTATTTTCGTTTTGGCATGAGAGATTCTCTGGCCATTGAAGCATGTTTCTTGCAGGTCATTCTATGAAATGTATACTTGAATGTTTCGTTGTATTTCTCTTTTATTTCGATCATCACCCTGGTGACCTTTAGATAGTGAGATTCTGTCTTGTATATGGATTGGTAGAGAGAGGAAGAACTGCTTTCTGGTTGGTGGAGGGAGTATGCGGAATGCAGTGAAGGCCCAAGAGAGCGGCAAAGTTCCGGTACGAAGTCAGAGACTGAATCGTTTTTCGGACGTAGTGAATCATCTCAACTCTATGAAACAGAGGAGGAGAGGGTTGGTGTCCCTGTAAAGGGAGGACTGTACGAGGTAGACTTGGTTGCCAGACATTGTTTCCCTGTTTATTGGAATGGAGAAAACAGACGTGTCCTGAGAGGCCATTGGTTTGCACGTAAAGGGGGCCTGGATTGGCTACCACTTCGTGAAGATGTTGCTGAACAGCTAGAGATAGCTTATCGTAGTCAGGTCTGTATGATTGTTCAAATTATTTATTGAATGCATGATCAACTTTTACAATTTTACAAATGATTTAGCTGTAAATGGTGTTCTGGCACACGATTAAGAAAATATAGGTTCAGCACAACTATTGCACTTCAATTGCTAGGTAAATGCCTGGGTTTTTCTAACGCTCTATTTCTTTGTCTCTTAATTTTTATTTCTTTATACATTGTTAGAAGAAAATTTATGAGATGAGAATCAGAAGCTATGTTGTAAACCTAAAAGAGGTGAAAGCAAAATAGGAAAAATAAGAAAGTACAGTCAAATAAAGCATTTGATTTTAGTAGAGCTAATCTGGTTGCCTATCAACCAAAAGTCACTTTTCTAAAGTAGCTGAAACTGGAGCACTGCAAAATATCAACCCCCGTCCCCCACCCCCCTAAAAACAGGCAACTACTTTCTTTGAAAATTTTAGAATCCTTCTCCAATGATAAACATCAAATAGCCGTAACTATTGCACTGTCTAAGGGCATTACAATCCTTAGATCTTTCTGAAACATTTCTTGTAAAACTGATACGAAGTAGCAATGCATCTAAGTAGGTGATGTTATTTAGCTAATTTTTCTCTGCTTCTCGTGTGTAATTTAGCCTTTTAAAATACTTTTTCTTGCTGGGTTTTGATTACAACAGTTGATTTTCAATTTGTGTTCGTCTTTGCTTCAAAAAGTTAAAGATTTACTTTTATTGATTTATATAGGTTTGGCATCGAAGAACATTTCAACCATCAGGACTTTTTGCTGCTCGAGTTGATTTGCAGGGCTCCACTCAGGTACGCAGATTCTTTCAAAAAAGAACGATACAATTTATTTGGGTTAAATATATCTTTAGTCCTTGTAAATAGGGCAATGTTTGCCTTTAGTCCCTAGAAAAACAGTTTCCTTTTGATCTCCCAGTTATAGAACTGTCTATGGTCGCTATTTTTTTAAACGGGGGACTACAAAGAGACATTTTTTTTTGTGAAGAACTAGAACCGCATGTAACACATTTCAAAACACAGGATATTTTAAAGGTTAACATTTTAAATATTTATAGGGCCTACAACATATTCAACCCATTTATTTACTGTTGTGGATTGAATTTTATTACTGATATCTTGTGCATTATTGTATATCGGTGTCGAACATGCAGGGCCTGCATGCCCTTTTCACAGGAGAAGACAATACCTGGGAGGCCTGGCTAAATATTGATGCTTCTGGCTTTTCTAGTTTTGTTAGTTTTGCTGGACATGGAATCAAGCTTAGGCGTGGTTACTCTCCATCAAATTCTCCAAAACCGACCCAGGTTTTCTGTTTTTATTCCCCTCCTTTATTGCTATAATAACATATAAGAGTATTGCTCATTCTTTACTTAGGAGAACGAGAGTGATATCCCAATTTTGCTTTATAATTTGATCTTCTACTATTTCTGTGATTCTAAAGGTGAGTTTGTGCTGACATACACATTGTCATGTCTAGCATGCCCAAATCAAATATTATTTAACACATATTTTATATTAGAAAACCAGCAAGTTTCTCACATTCAATGTCAGTGATTATGGAAATGGACAAATTTTACTATGTTTCTTATAATTACACACACACACATATATTTAACTTGTTTTGGTAACCCGTATCTTATTTTGTATGTGTTTGATTTCATTTGTGGATAGTCATTAGCTAGTTTCGAACAAACTGTATGTGGATTTTTTTTGAAAGGACATAAATACTAATTTTTCTATTGGTATTAACTTGGAACTTTTAACAGGATGAACTTAGACAGCAGAAGGAGGAGGCTATGGATGATTATTGCTCTCAGGTGTGTAGCATAAATCAGGATTGCTATCATTATTATACTTATGTCTCTCACCTGTCTCGGTATAGTCCTTACATTTCTGCTGACAGCAGAGGGGGGACTCTGTTTTATCATTTTAAAAAAACTGAATTTATCATATGGTATAGCTCCCCAGTCCTGCCTTGGTTTATTTGTTGTCAATTACATGAAAGGAATTGTTTGTAGGTCCCTGTTCGACACTTGGTATTTATGGTTCATGGTATTGGTCAAAGGTTGGAAAAATCCAATTTGGTTGATGATGTGGGCAATTTCCGGCATATTACAGCAGGTCTTGCGGAGCAGCACCTTACTGCTCATCAGCGTGGCACCCAAAGGGTCCTTTTTATCCCATGCCAGGTATTCAATAAGTTATTATCTGTGTGTTCCAAGCCTTTTGTCCTCCATTATGTTTTACCTGTGTTTTGAGGTTGTTTGTAAGGTTTCCCCTCTCCATAAAACTTAGCCCTATCTCGCCTTGATTTTCCTTTTTTGTACACTGGACATTATTTTGTGGTTAGGGTTAAAATTGAAGATGAGTATGTGCTAATATGTAGTTATTATATTGATATATGTACTATGGATCTGAAGACCTGATTCCTGAACTGTCACTGGTGCTGCACAGTAAGAAACTTGCATTAAATCTATAGATCTCCTTGAAATCTCTCTCGTAGTTTTTGATTGTCAATTTCACGTGCTTCCCTTTCTTAACCAATTTTGAGCATTTGTGGTATTTTACATTTTAGTTTCCTTGAGTCATGTTTTCTGATTAGATTAAAAATAATTATGTTAAATTAGTCAGCATTTTAAGGAATGATGAAATTATGTTTGGTAGAATTGGAATGTAGTCTGGACTAGACAATTTTACAAATTGTGCTTCTCTTTTGTTTGTTTTGTCTTTTGTGCCACTTAATTTCTCTGTCATTTAGCTAGTTGCACAAGGTATGATGACGTTGGAAAGAGCAATCTTGTTGAATCAACCAAAATTAAACACCAAAGAAATGCCAAAACATAAACCAATCACATACATGTTTAGGGCCACAGAGAAATCCTTGAGATCATTTCGTTCCAAGTTAATGCTTGAATGACTACATAAAGAGAACACTACAATTTTCACACAGAAACCTGATACCCTTATTTATTATGTTTGCTGATGTTAGTCATGATCTTTCTTTTATTAAATTATAACTAATTGACTATTTCATGTTATCTAGTGGAGAAAAGGTTTGAAGCTGAGTGGTGAAACTGCTGTTGAAAAAATAACGTTGGATGGAGTACGAGGATTGCGTGTTACTTTGAGTGCAACTGTTCATGATGTGTTATACTACATGAGCCCAATTTACTGTCAAGACATAATTGACTCTGTATGTCTTCTGATCTTTCTTTGAGTGTATGATTACTGATGTGAATCTATATTTAATTACACACAAAATGGTAGCTCAAGGGAGAGTATTGCTTAATTCTTGTAAAAAGTACTTTAGTTATATCATTATCCAATATGGGATATTAACCCTCTTTTTTGTACCTTTAAACCAAGCAAAGCATTAATGATCTTGAGAGCAATGGCGTTGGAGTGCTTAAGCTTATTCATCAAACGTTACTATTTTGGTTTAAATTGATTGTAATAGTTCGATACCTTGGTCAATCACTATTGTTTTTAGTTGTTTGGCTAAGTAAATTATTATTTTTGTGTTTTCAATCCTTCTGGCTTTTAAGAAATAATTATTATATTGGTACTTTTCTTGGCTGTGATAAAGCTGAGAAAATGATTACTTAACTTTGTTTCTTAAACTGTGTATTTGGCTCTCAATGCATGTCTATTCCAATGTAAATGATGAAACTGGCTTTTATTGAATCTATAAAAGAAAGGTAAAATAAACTGTAGCTTCCCTGGCATGTGATGCCTGAGAACTCTAGGAGTTGAACTTCAATAATCTTCTTGACCTTTACTCTCTTTTCTTCTCATTTTCTAACATTTTCAGTTGTATTGTTGATGGAACATGCCTTGGAAATTCATTCAAACAACAGTTGGTTGTTTCTTCATTCTTCCAATCTTGCCTTAGTTTCCTCCAGAATCCATAAATCCCGAATTCTACTTTTTAAGAGCTTAAGGAAGTTTTATATCTAGAAACTCCCTTGCACGTGCAATCTTGTTTCCAAAAATAATTTGCTATTTCAAAGCTATGCTGCAAAGATAAATGAAACCTTTACATTTTAGGATTATGTGTAACTGCACTGCAGGTATCATTTTTAAAAAATAGATGCACTATCACATTTTTTATTTCTTTTTTCTCAGCAGTTGAATATACGTTGCTTTAGAAAGTTGGATTTTATACCATTGTAATAAGAATTTTAAAAAGCACATATTTTGACTTGTGAATTTACACTTGTCTAGGTATCCAACCAACTGAATCGATTATATCTGAAGTTTCTAAAACGGAATCCTGGATACGATGGAAAGGTACGCCAGTGAGTAGATTTCCTTCGTTTTCCCCTCTACAGTTTCAATGTCTATAGTGGTTCATTTCATGTGGACTTGTGTAGGTTTCATTATATGGTCATTCTCTGGGAAGTGTCCTCTCATATGATATCCTTTGCCATCAAGATAATCTATCATCCCCATTTCCAATGGAATGGATGTACAAGGAACATGATCAAAATAAAAAATCACTCCCTGATAAGGAATATAATTATGAGCAGAACTCACCAATCAATCAGGATGACACATTTAGTATGGTGAGTCCCTCTGAAGAAAAGAAGAGTACACAGCATACTAGTCCAGAAATGGAGGCAGAATATTGTGAGGATTCCTCAGTTTTAGGCCCTGAGTTATCAAGTGTACATGAATTTTCTGCAGAACCTAGCTCTCCGGAACCAAGTAACAAGGGAGATGTTTCTGAGTTCCTTTCTGATTCCAGTGACGCACATTATGAGAAAATGGGTGCATTGGATAAGCCTGAGATCATGAATGTTGGGTTGCCAGTAGATAAGGAAGAATGTAAAGTTATAACAAATAAGGATGAAGTAATAAACAAGCTCAGAGAGGAGGTTAGTTTCCAGTTCTACTTTTCCATTTTTAAAAAAAAATTGTTTTAGATGGTCCTTTATAGCCTGCTTTCTCCTTTGAAGAGAGGGAGAAGGATTGAGAGGATGTAAATATGAAAAAGCCTTACTGTTAAAACCGTCACTGTTTTTAAGATGAAGCAAGAATGTTCATGTGCAGTGCAACATGTTTCAAATGAAATTATCTTTAAGTTGTTAGGTTCATGTCCAGTAATGATTTATTTGTAACTTGCAATGACATTTAAGGCTATGATTATTGTGCTAAAATTTAAATTTAATGATGAAGAATGTGAGAGACAAGAATTAAAATTTCAGTGACATGATCATGTACGGCTTATACCATGTCAACCACCAGTTTTCAGATTAGGAGCAGGCTAACATTTTACAGTCCTCTAATTGTAGGGAACCATATATTGATTAAGTGTAAAAGTCTGTGTATGATAAAGATTTATGCACATTTTCTCCAATTTTTTTGGTCTGTTTTGGTGCTGTAAATCCTTCTTCTCACCAATAGTGTGGGAATCTGTCCCAATTTAATTTGTTCTCTAATAAAGCCTTTCGTTTTAGTCAATGTGAATGGTATCTTGTTACACTTAAGTTTATAGCGAAAGTGTTTAGCAAACCAAGCTCATGATGCTAATTACTAGAATGGCTCCTTGTCTATATCTTGCTCATAAGTTGTGACTATCGAAGTTTATTTGTTTAGATTGAATCATTGAAAGCTGAACTGGAATCACGTCATAGCAATAATCATACCGGGGAAGAATTACATTCTGGTAATTACTGGTTTTCTTTTTTTGAGATGTTTTCTATGTTCATCTTGATTTTTAATTTATGACACAGCAAATAAGGATGCTTACATGCATTTTGCATTATGGCAGTACAGAAGTTACCTAAAAGGTCACCTCCCATACAAGATGCACCAAAGAGTTATACTCCATATATAAAGTACACCAAGCTTCAGTTCAAGGTATGGAAACAGATACGAACTTTGATTCTGTCATCTATTGCTAACAAATGTTTTCATTGAGATTTGCATTTAACAGATTCAACATTGACAGAAGACAGGCCACTGTTAATTACTACAGTAAATATTTAGTACTTGAGGTTAACATCAAAGTGATTCCATGATACAGCTTGTTTTTAGGCCTTCTAATAAGCTACTCTCTTTAGTTTCTGTCGAAAGTAGTAAAATAGTTTTTTTGAGGCTTTTTCTTTTTGTCTCCTAAAATACTTCTATAATCGTTATAATGTTTTTAGATATATATTTTTTTCTTAAAAAAGTATTTTCCTTAAAACAGGAACAAAAAAGAGCCCTATTTATCCTACTGTCCGTTTGTTTAACTGCATTTGTGCAGGTGGATACATTCTTTGCTGTTGGATCTCCTCTTGGTGTATTTCTTGCACTTCGTAATATCCGCATAGGCATTGGTATGCAAGTCTTTTATATGGTATTTTACATTTTATTTCAGATCTTGATCAATCTTTTGAAGAAGCTCCTTCTAGAATATTGGTCGTTGTATCTTTAAGGTGAATTATATATGATGAAATCTGTACTTAAAATCAGTAGAATTTAAGATTGACTTGAGCGAATCATGGAAAGAGAGGCAAATAGTTGGAAGAGAAAAATGGTTGTTGAAACAGGGTGGACTTTTAGATTTTTAGAGAGCTTGCCAACAGATTATAGAGGATGGTGCCGCTTGGATAGTTCATTATGGTTTTAGGCATATAGGGTGGAAAAGAAAGTAAAAGAGACTCCATACTGTAAAGTTAATGTTGTCTTGATATGATAGTAAGATCATGAAAGAGAGATGAGGGGGAGGATAACCAAAGAGATTCTATTAATCAGCTCTGCCAAGGGGAAGCTCCTTCTTCTAGAACTGTGAAAACAGGTTAATGCCGTCTCAAATAATGAGTCCCCCTCTCCTATTTGATAGAAAATTATATTTATAAGTCCCTCTCCTCTCAACTTCCAAATTTTCAAATAGACCTCTCTAACTACTCTAACCACCTTTACTAACAGGGTTTTCCAGGTACCAGTCACCCCTTACACCTTGTTGGTTCATTTGCCTCCTTGAATAATAGACCTTTAATATTGAGATCTCTTGGTGAGGTTCATAACATATGATGTTTTCCAATGTGATACAAAACATAAATCATTGGCCCTTATTTATGCTAATCCTAGATCATAATTCTAACTGAATATAGGGATAAGGAAATATGGAAACTAATCTTGAGAGGTTACCCAAGATATATTCGAAATTATTGTAAAATACAGTTACTATACTGTTGAATTTTTGTCATGTATTATTCTAACACTGATCAGCTTTCGCTGTGTACTCTTTTGTACTAACAATCTCCATTCAATTTTGTTTGGCTTTATTAGATTAATGTTAAAACTTTATATGCTTTTATCAGGAAAAAAGTTACGATTACAAGTGTCAGTCACTTGTAACATCCAATTTTTAATCATATGCATATAGATCGATAACTATGTTTCTTTCTTGTTTGTTTCAGGTAAAGGACAAGCATATTGGGAGCAGGAAAATATAAGAGAAGAGATGCCAGCTTGTCGGCAGATGTTCAACATTTTTCACCCCTATGATCCAGTAGCCTACAGGTTTGCTAAAATTTCAGTCCCAATGAAGTATCCCTAGTGATTATATTATGATTTAATTTCTTACCATCTGTTTATTTGTACAATATTATTCTAATGTATAGATTATGATAAGTAGATATTCATACAACAATTTTTTAGTAGTACACAACACTACTTTTTCTTCTGTATCTATATCTCTGACATCATTAATTACATATGATGCTTTTCTCTCCTTTCTCTTTTTCACGTTGTTGTGTACATAACATTTCTCTTATGATAAGAGAATTATCAAGGTTGAGCATAAACATATATCATTTAATGATACACCAAAACTGTTGGAAATTGGAAATTAGAAGCTTCTTCCTTCTTGCTACTAAAACGGTGAAGAATAAATGGGCAATATTTAGATTATATTTAATTTTCTTTTTGGCTTAAATATACCTATAGTATGTTTTAGTCCTTATAAATTTTTCTTATAGTTTGGGTCCCAATAAAATTTATTTTACAATTTTAATTCTTAACTGTATTTTTTTTAGTTCTTACGAAATTGTAAACTATTGATATTGATTGCTCTTATAGTATAAGATATTCATTTTAGTCCTTATTATTTAAGAAACATCAGGCGTGTTCTGCAATAGATGGTTGCCACATCAAAATTATCAGTTACGGGTGGTGATATTTTGACACTACTATTCATCTTTGACACCATTTAACACTAATATATATTATTATTTTATTCATATATAATATTTTATTAATAAAATGCAGTGTCAAATAGTAGTATAAGTGAATAGTAGTGTCAAACTAGCATTTTTCAAATAGTAATTATTAGAATAAATAGAAGTTTTAGGTTAAGTTATTGTTTGCATAATATGTTACGTACCAATAATATACGGTGTTTGCTGGCTTTCTTTTCCTTTCGATAACATTAGCACGCAGAATGGTAGATACTGCTACAAACATTAATTTGTAAATCATTTCTATTTTAATATTGTCTTCAGCCTAAACAATGTATGATATGCTATTTTTGAAATTCACCACAGGATAGAGCCACTTGTCTGTAAAGAATACATCAGCCAACGACCAGTTTTGATTCCATATCACAGAGGAGGGAAAAGATTGCACATTGGATTTCAGGTGGGGCAAAAAAGATGATAGAATTATGTGACTGCTTTGGACCATAATATCCATCTCAAATAATGCTCTTAAATCTTGATGTAGGAATTTACTGAAGACTTAGCAGTTCGAACTCATGCAATAAAGAATTATATGAAATCTGCAAGGGTGAGTGAGAGCTCCTCTTTTTTGTACAAAAGAATAACTAAGTGTAAGAGATGACAAAAGGTTTAAAGGTTAAGTGAAAAAATATGTTTCAATTATAATTACACCTTGACTTCTTATTTTTCTCTCGTGCTACAATTAATCCAATTTTCTCTGTAATAAAATGTCTTTTAGAATATTGTATCATTACACTTTGGCTTTTGATATTTCATTTGACTTGCTCAAGAAATATATACAGATGGTGGTTGTTGTAGTTGTCATTGATAAAAAATGAAAGGATTTTAACACGAGAAGTACATAAAACGTAGCAATAGTTATCCCTCTTAAGCAGCAGTGAAGGAAATGAAGGGTGAAACAGACAGAAACGTCAAGCCTAAGAAGTGGATGATCATTAGTTGTTTATTTTTATTGCTTTATTAGTTGCTTGCTTTTGAGTGGTGTTCAGGACTCTGGTGTTTCCATTATCTGGTTAGCAATTCTTGTTGGAAATAGAAATGTACAAATAAACTAATCTTAGTTAAAGTTTTGTTACCAGCCCTAATTATTATGGATTGAAAACACACAGTGTATTATTTTTCTGACATTCAAAATTAAAACAAAAGATACACAGTTTAAAATAAGACTATCAGATTGAACAGAGAAAGCACAATCTCTTGCATTTTATTTTCTAGTCTTGTACATGGTAATGATTATAATTTCTGTTCTCTAAGCAGGATAAGGTAATCACAGTGTGTCAGTCGGGGAAAATGGAGAACATAGAAGGTAACATTATCATCTATGTTCATTTTTGTTTGATAACTTTTTTTATGAATTTCAAATTCATGAGATTCAGAATTCTATCACTTTTAGAACCACTGGTTTAGTAGTTGTTAAATGGGAGATTGTAATCTTTGTGGATTTCCACTTGTGGTTGACTTAGAAGGATTTTTCTTTTGACAAGCATTTGAATGGTTTTATTATTCAGCTTTAAATGCTTTTTCTTATGTCTAATCTCGCTGTAATTGACTTCAGATAAGGAATGTCCCCTTCCAAAAAAATGAAATAAACATGAAGAATGGTTCTTGCTCTAGGTTAATAGGTTGTAGTTCTTGTAGGCAGTAAGTTTCATTGACTGACATTTTGGCAAATATTAACGCAAACAAAACCAATGATGTTGAAGTTTTTAGGATTGCATTATAATCTGTTACTAATCCTGGAAAATGGTAGGGAGCTCATATTTTTAAAAACTTAAGGGGCCTGCTTCCCAAATTCCATGCTAAATCTAAAACTATTATTGTAGATGAGCTCAGACTGACATTTCATGGAAGACTTGTGAGATTAGATCTTACTGGTTTGCTTTATCTTCTATGTAATCTTTGTTCCTAATGTAGAAATATATTTTCATGCATGCATGGTTTTGATTATGAAGTTTCTATTTACAAAAACCATAGCAGTTCCAAGAAGTTTGTGTTTGATGCTAATTTTGCAACTATAACAGTCTTCTGTTTATGAAAGGAATTTACTTTTCTAGTGTGTGTGGTGTGCTTTATGGGATTAAGTGTAGGATTATAATTGTTGATTGAAAAACCAATGGTTGAAATTATAACTATTACATAATTTGTTATCTGTGTGCACGTAATTAATCACAATTTCAACTGCTAATTTTTCCATCGTGGTTCTAACTGTGGTTTTACTCTCTGAAGTGCAGCCCTCCAATTTAGAGGAGAGCCCACTTCTTAAAATGTATTTTTTTTCTGAATGTTGCAACATCGATGTGACAATGGTTTTCTTGAATTTTTGTTCAAATTCTTGCCTATTTGTATTGAAGGGGAGAGTTCGGAAGAGGAAGAAGAGACATCATATGGATCTTTCATGATGGAGAGGTTGACAGGAAGCAAGAGTGGTCGAATTGATCACATGCTTCAGGTATGAAGTTGTTCTAATTAGCTACTGCACTCTGTTGTCTTGTGCAAAATGAGAACACACAACACAACTGAGATATAAACCCTTTGGTGTATATGAAGCATCCATTATGTCCTTGGATATATGTACCTTTGCATGAAAAATATCAATCTCAATTACCGAGACATTAAAAATTGAAATTTTGGAATTAAAATAATTTAACAGGAACATGTTTGAAAGGGAATGGGATTACCACAAGGGTTATACCTAGTTCTTTCCAAATAAAGACGGCCTTTGGTTTCTTTCATTTAGTTTTCTGTCCGGTATGGTGTTTATTTGTTATTAATTTCGCTTTTTCTTCATAAATCGTCTGCAGGACAAGACCTTTGAGCATCCATATCTGCAAGCAATTGGAGCACATACGTAAGTGTGTTTACAACTGACATTCTTGTAGAGTTGTAGTTATACTGTCAAGATCATATAACTGGAGTGAATGAGGCAATTGGGTTATATTTTAGGTCACCGGTTGAACTGGTATTTTTGTTTTAAATTTAATACTTGTCTTATGGGCCTTTTTTTTGCACACTAATGAAATTTTTGGACACCTCATTCATTCCAGAATGGTTTTTCCATAATCTATATTTTACATTTCGGAATCTCCATCCCAAAATGAACAAGAATGCCCAAAAAATTTATGGGATGCACAACGAAACATTCTATCTTGTGCTACCTTGTGGTCACGGATTCTAGTCATGGAAACAATCTCTTAGCTTATTAAAGTACGGTTGCATACGTTTGTTCTTTCTAAAGCTCTGACCTTGGTGGTCCATCCTTCTACTATATTTAGTTTTTAAAATTAAGAAAATGTGTGTTTAGAAACGGTGCCCCTCCCTCCTCAAGAAATGTTTGTTCATATAAAACTAATAAAATGCAATTGAATAGAAATCACGACTTATGACTCTTCTGATTAGCATATGTATTCTTTATCCAACTGCCTGGTTGATGGCGCAATTGTTGGGTCAGAGTGTGAAACTGTCAATCAAATCAGATGCAATGTGGTGACTGAAATGATCCAGGTCCCATGATTGAGTTTTTTGTCATCATATTGTGTCATGCATTTGTTTAGTCTGATTCTTGTTTCGATCTGTTTGCACGTTTAGTATTCTCTGCATTCTCTACTGGTTTCAATGAATTTTCCTCCCTTCTTAATAACGCAATATTATTAGAGAATTATGATTGCGTAGTGTACTTAAAGAAGCATATCCATTAATTAACATACCAGAAAAAGATGAAGGAGGATACATGGTTAATGTGAGATTTGAAGAGGGAGTTTGCTTTGGATCTTCGTTTTTTATTTTAACTACATGACGATTTATTGACAGATTTGCCATTTATGTATGCTTATTTTTATTACTGCCGTGTTTAATCTTTCTATCTGGTTGACAGAAACTATTGGCGGGACTATGATACCGCACTTTTCATATTGAAACACCTCTATCAAGATACACCAGAAGATCAAGATATAATAGAAGATCCCGATTTGTCAGTCATGTCTGGCATGGACAAATCAAAACAGAGTACCTCTGTTGGCTGGTATGAACCAAGAGATACTGTAGAGGAAGATCTTCCGTTAACTTTCTCGGACAAGGTTATGGTCAGAAGCTTCTCGAGGAAAGCTAAGAAGGTTCTGCAGAAGCACACTGCGACTAATTACTAATGCATGGCTGCTGGTGTAATCCCTCAAGGTTACCTGCTATGCCATTCAATTGTAAATGTTCGTATGATATTAACGTCCATCTCAACCTGCGCTTACCGCCTCTATGCAATGTAATCGAGATTGTGTAATTTGCGAAAGAACGTACAGTAGAGGATCTTCATCTTAGGCTTGCTTCATATAGCTCCCTTGTGTAGTGCTGAATTAGACTCAATACACACGGCATAACTAAATATGTGAGGAAATAAAGGAAATTTCCCTTCTGCACGACGATTAGTAACTTAATATAAGAACTGCGTGGTCCCTGGTGGTAGTTAAAGAAGTTGAATAAACATTGTTTCAATTTTGTCAGTTAGGTAGGCATCAAGAGATAATTCATTTTCATGTAGCGCTGATTAAAAATGAAAAAGATTGTAAGGGAGAGAGATCCATCTATGCATAATACAAAATCAAGAGAAACGAAATTGGTAATTTTAAACCTGCGGCCTTGACCCTTGTTTATCGGACACTGTCGCATAACATCTTTAATGTGTTGTTTTTCATTGAACTCACGTTATTCCTAGAAAAGAGACTTAGATTTGAGGAAAGTAAGAGAGATGGACCGGAAACTGAAAACATGCGAAAGACATAAAAAAATACAGAAATTGAAGAGAAATACGAATGTTTAGTAAGAGATTAACACTCATCTCAAATATTTAAAATCCTCAAGGGGCAAGGGGCACCAGGTCCAACTGATGGCAATATGCTTCATCTATGACGTGGGTGGACGATAGCTAAACCCAAGAATTTGACTAAAAAATGATTCTACCTAGCTTACCTAACCAATTCTGTTTTTTGCAGAGATAACGAATGGTATGGTAGCCCATGAAAGTGTTTGCACTCATTCATAACAGGCATAAATGTCTGTTTTATTCTTTTTGTTTGGTATCCCATTTCTTGTACTCATAACATGAAAATAAATTTACAGGTGCATATGCGTGAACTAACTTGATATGTAAGAACAAAGTAGAATTGTAGAGAAAAGGTGCCAAAACAGAAAGAAAGAAAAAATATTGCGTTTAACAGAGCGAAATGGATTGATAGGTGACTTCACTTCTCCTCAAAGTCGACATCAATAATGTCAGGATCTGATTTAGAGTTGGTTCTGCCACCTGTGCCTCTTGAAAAGAAATCCCCTTTACCATCTTTAGGTTGCCACACAATGTTGCCACAGCCTGTACATCGAATTACTTGGTTCTTGTACCCAGTAAATTGCATCTTGCAAGCCGGACAGGATCCCTGTCCAATTTGAATTTGAATTTGAATAAACTACGAAGTAGCACACACAGATTGAGAACAATGGAATGGGATGGGTACCTTGATAACTAAGGAGTTGGCCAATGTTCCAATGAGAAGAGGCCCAGCAAATGGAAGTACCCATGTTGCGATTATGAGAATGCGAAAAAGCCAACCAGAGAGTGCGAACCAGATGAAGAAAAGCGTCTAAACAGCCATAACCACTTGAAATTAAGAGTAAAATAAGATATGGTTGTGTTATATACTGATAAAAAAGGGCGAATTTACTTACAGCGAAGCTCTTTCCGATAGGACTATCCAGAAAGTCGTTGAGCTGCTTCCTGTACTGCACCAGTGCAAAATCACAATTAAATCAATCCATTCATCAAACCAAAATACCAAAATAAACACACACACTGACCCTGGGCCAGTTCCTTTGGAAATCCATGCTCAAAGTGCGGTACCGCTGTCCAATCTCAAATTCACGATCAATCTCGCGGGCTCGGTCGGCGGCGGCCCTCGCGACGGAGGAGAGACGCCGTGAAAGGGAATACCGGCGGTCGAGGCGCTCGGCCGTCTTCCTGGCTTCGAAGACGAAGCGCTCAAAGCCATCGTTGGCACTTCTCCACGCCTCCCTCCAAACCCTATCCATGTCTCTCCTGCTCTTACCTTTTCCATTTCCATCGCCAAAGGCTTTCACCGTCACTATCCCTCTCCTCTTCACCGCAGACTCAGCCCTAAACCTAACGTTCGGTGGTTGCCACCGCACAGGCACCGTTGCCGCCATCATTTTCTTGGTCTCCCTATTCAAGCTCCTCTCATCCCCTCTTTCACCTCACCTCGCCTTACCTCGCCCTATGTTATGTATCTCTCTATTTTTCTCTATCACCATAATTATTTATTATATTTTCTTCTGTTTTATTTATTTTATATTAATCTCTTGTTCTCCTTAATTCCATTTCACCATTATTTTCTGCTACCATCTAAACCAAACAATACCTAAATATTCATGTTTTTAAATATTTATATAAAAAATAAAATTATTTTATTGAGACTTTTATGGCTAAAAATTAAAGAAAACAAATTACTATCCTTGCATAACCAACAGAAAAAGCTCATTGAAAAACAGCTCTGAAGTCTTTGAGAGACAAATAACCAATGGTCCTCTTTAATAAAAACATTACCATTGATCAACCCATGTTGTCGGATTATTGTTGGTTAATCGACATTAATCAGTGTGGGTCATAAAATGGAAGGTAATTTGTTTTATATTTTTATAGTGAAATAAATAGCTACATGCATTATTAATTCAAGCATTTACCCAATTTCTACCTATGCTAAAAAATGAGACGTTATGATTTTTAGATGTTCTTCAAGTTACAAATACAATTCTTGCTCCTATAAAGTAAATTTTGTAGGAGTAAAGTTATAACGATATACAAATCTAGCCATTTATGTTGAATGTTTTATTTTTTTGCAAGATTTATTTTATCCCTGTTGTTAATTAACATTTAACTCTGTTATTGTCGCAATTAGTAGTAAACACAAAACAGCAGTAAGTACTCAAACATAATGTAGATTTTATGTAAGGAATATAATCTTACTCCGATCATATTTACCAATATTAATTTAATGCTATTATAATAAATTCAAACGATAAAAATGGAAGTGTACTGTGAATTTGATGCATAAATAAATAGCAGTTGGAGATTTGAAAGATTAATTTGTTTTATTCCGGTACTTTTAGATGGGCGTTTCTTTTGTTTGTGCTTAGGGTTTTGCTTTTTCTTTACTTGAACCCAAAGAAAGAAAAGCTTTATAGAATACAAAGAATATGTCACCCTTGGTCAAAGTCCACAAACACTCTTCTGAAGTTCTATAGGCTCTCAGTTTTTGGTGTCTTTTACAAAAATATAATTTAAAATCTTATTCTTTTACTTTGTCGTCGTGAGTATTATACTATTTTTATTACTCTAATTGTAGAAATTATCATTATTGTTATAAAGATTTCCCAAGTTAAAAAGATTAAACTATATTTTATTTATAAAAAATTGAAAAGACTAATATTCTGGTGGGTGTATATTGAAATTTCTCAAACCAGGAGCACAACGACTACTGTTTACAGAATAGCATTCCGGTCAGCGGTAACGTGTGAAAAAGAAAACCATATAATTTATTAATATTTAATAATAAAAATATAAATAATGAATATACATGGTACATGCACATGCCACGTGTAGGTTTGAAGCTTCCAGCCGAAATGGAGGAAGAACATGATTTTGTCCATACCATAGAAAAGTGATTTGTTGAATTTTAAAAGCTTGAGATGAATGGATGAATTAGTGTTAGAAGAATATAAATAGTGGAAAAGAGGAAACAGGAAGAGAGGAGAAGAGATGGCAAAGACTGTGATGAATACGATTCAGTACGAGAAGTGTGGAGGAGGCCCCGCCGGCTTGAAGGTTAATTAGTGTCTTCTTTTTCTGTTTCTATTAATTAAACATAGTTATTGTTGTTTAATACAAGGTTTGTGTTGTAATTAGCACGTTGAAGTTGCGGTTCCCAGTCCAAAGACGAATGAGGTTTTACTGAAAGTGGAAGCGGTTAGCATCAACCCAATCGATTGGAAGATTCAGAAGGGTCTTCTGCGACCGTTATTTTTCCCCGGAAACTTTCCTCATACACCTTGTATGCATCTTTTCTCATCTCATCCAACTCTTCACCTTCCTTTCTCCTATTTACCTTCAACAATTTGTTGCTTCCAGGCACCGATGTCGCAGGCGAGGTGGCTCAGATCGGATCACAAGTCAAAGATTTCAAAGTCGGAGACAAAGTCCTTGCTAAACTCAACACTCGAGTAATTCACCTCTCATTTCAACTGCAAAATATACTTAATTCTTTACAAATAGTTTATTAATTGTGTTTGGTGAATTACGAAATGATAGTATGGAGGTGGAATGGCTGAGTTTGCTGTGGCTAGTGAGAGCTTAACGGCTTCTAGACCACCTGAAGTCTCAGCTGCTGAAGCTGCAGCATTGCCTATTGCCGGCCTCACAGCTCGTGATGCCCTCACTCTAATTGCAGGACTCAAGCTTGATGGGAGTGGCCAGCCCAAGAACGTTTTGGTAACTGCTGCTTCAGGTGGTGTGGGTCACTATGCTGTTCAACTAGCAAAGCTAGGGAACACCCATGTCACAGCCACTTGTGGGGCTCGCAACATTGAGTTTGTGAAGGGCTTGGGTGCCGATGAGGTTCTTGACTACAGGACTCCGGAGGGGGCGGCGCTCAAGAGTCCATCTGGGAGGAAATATGATGCAGTCATACACTGCACCAATGGAATACCCTGGTCAACTTTTGAACCTAATTTGACTGAGAAGGGTGTTGTAGTTCATTTAACTCCTGATCCATCTGCACTTTTCACTGCTGCCCTCAAGAAAATTACTTTTTCCAAGAAAAGGCTGGTGCCTTTCATTGTAGATGTCAAGCGTGAGGGCCTGGAAAATCTAGTTCAGTTATTGAAGGATGGGAAACTGAAGACTGTTATTGACTCCAAGTTTCCTTTGATCAAAGCTGAAGATGCTTGGGCTAAGAGTATTGATGGCCATGCCACTGGAAAAATCATTGTGGAGCCATAGTTGCTAAGCTACTTTACTTGGAGCTGTTGTGATTCTATACTATAACTGGGCTTGCATATGATATACTACTGTAAGGATTTTTAGTTATTTGTTGTACTCAATTTATAATGCGTCAATTCGTTGCTGTGCTCATCATTCTATCACATTCCTGCTGAAGTTCTGCGAAACAACTTCTTCCACACCTCATGACCTGAAATGCAGATCCACTTTTCCTCCTGCTGGGGCCTTTGTATGATGCTTATTGTTTGTGTCATTTCAAGTATTTCTTTTTTCCTTATTAGTGTACAAACTTTTAGTTTGATTCCTTTTGTAATTCAAGTTTTTCTTTATCAGCTTTTGTAATTCAAGTTGTTAAATTGTGTTTCTTAATTCAGTAAAAAAAAGTAAACAATTGTAATAAAATAGTCATGTCTATTTCAATTATATCACTTCTATTTTTAAACAATTTTATAGTTCCTTACAATATTTTAATAAAATTGTTGTTATTAAAGTTTTAAATATTGAATAAATAAAATTATAGTATGATAAATAATATGACTTTTTAATAATTTAATTAATAGACATGAATATAAAATAATGTTCCTTGGTACCCAAAATTTGTTTCATTCAAATTCTTAAAACCATACAACACTGTACGATAAAAATATTACATTGTAATGCATTTATTTAATATTTACAATTTTAGTTACAGTAAATGTATTCAATTCATTATAAATTTTAAAATTTTAGTAGTATAATAAAATAATTAATATTTATTAACTATTAAATAGTAAAGTGCAATAATTAAATAATTAAAATTAATAATTGCAACTTTAAACAAAATAAATGTATTAATTTTTATTTAATAATTAGAAATTAAAATTTTAAAAATAAGATGATTTCGAGTAAAATGAAAATGGACAATTGCAACAATAATAACGAGAAAAGAATTGGAGTTGTAATCTGCAAGTGAGTGAGAGTAAGGAGGAAAGGAGAAATGGCAACGTCGACGACGACCACCGCTCCCACTCTCATGAACGCCCTTCAGTACGACGCCTATGGCGGAGGTGCCGCCGGCCTCAAGGTTTGCACCTTCCTCTCTTTTTGTTCTCTTCTATTCAATTCCTTTCAATTTAACCTAATTTCTTCATTTCCATTATCAGCACGTTCAAGTTGGCGTTCCCACTCCCAAGACAAACGAGGTTTTGCTGAAATTGGAAGCAGCTAGCATCAACCCCATTGATTGGAAGATTCAGACGGGTCTTCTGCGCCCTTTATTTTTACCCAGATCCTTTCCCCACATTCCTTGTATGCTTCCGTTTACTCATTGACTTTTTTTATTTTTTTATTTATTTTCCTTACTATTCATAGTCGTAAACAATTACCATTCTTTTTGTCCATCTTCGCCATCACTTTCAGGCACTGATGTGGCTGGAGAAATCGTTGAGATCGGACCGCAAGTCAAAGATTTCAAAGTTGGCGACAAAGTCGTTGCGAAACTCACTCATCAAGTAATTCAATTCTCTCTTTCTTTCACTCCTCCCCTCGTTTCAACTGCTAATTGCAACACTATTTGATCTTATTCTTTATTCTCTGCTAATCCCTAAACATAGCATTAAGAAGGAGGGAACACGTAATTATTATTTTTCGAACCACCACCATCCCAATTCGCTGTTTCACGAACATCTTTGTATGCAAAGTAGAGCTGCATAGTTCACTCAAGAGTCTCGTCATACTCGTTGTTATACAAGATACTCACTGTTACTGCTCTTATATTTTTTCTATCAAAAAAACTACAACCACCAAAACCTAATCAACTACCAAAACATTGTCCTTGGCTTTGAGCACGGGTCATACATTGGGCATAACATTAAGAATTGAGTTTTATAAGACCTCCCGAGTATGCTGACATGTATAAAACATAACACACAGGTTTTTTCATAAGAATAAAAATTTATTTAATATATATTTCTACCAATAGCCAATAACCAATAACCAAATAAAACATTAACGAGAGTGTGGATTTTATAAGATTCTTCTATTAGAATAAAAAATTACAAAAAGGTTTTAAAAGTGATGTGATACGTGGAATCCACAAAAATGAAATTAATACTTTATAGAATGTTCTTATGTGGAAAATATGTTTGCCACTTACTTGAACATTTCTTAATTATTATACAATAATATTAAGACAGCAACCTCACATCATGCCAAAGCTCATCCTCTCTTAGTCACATAATAATACTGCTTCAATGATTTTCTTTTTGTTTAAAAGAAATCACTTATTGCCCCTTGTATGAAAGTGTATTGTGTCTGTAAAAACTAGTAAAATGTAGATGATGCCAGATAAATTCTAGCGTGAAATAAATGGCATGTTACACCTGAACTTGTTCCAATTTAAAGAATCTTTTCCAATTCATATGCTTGTGGCAACTGCCTAATACCCATTTTGTGTTGAATGTCAGTATGGAGGTGGACTGGCTGAGTTTGCTGTGGCTAGTGAGAGCTTAACGGCTTCCAGACCACCTGAAGTCTCAGCTGCTGAAGCTGCAGCATTACCTATTGCCGCACTCACAGCTCGTGATGCCCTCACTCAAATTGGAGGAGTCAAGCTTGATGGGACTGGCGAGTCCAAGAACATTTTAGTAACTGCTGCTTCAGGTGGTGTGGGTCACTATGCTGTTCAACTAGCAAAGCTAGGGAACACCCATGTCACAGCTACTTGTGGGGCTCGCAACATTGAGTTTGTGAAGGGCTTAGGTGCCGATGAGGTTCTTGACTACAGGACTCCGGAGGGGGCAGCGCTCAAGAGTCCGTCTGGTAGGAAATATGACGCAGTCATACACTGTACAACTGGAATACCTTGGTCAACTTTTGAACCTAATTTGACTGAAAAGGGAGTTGTAGTTGATTTAACACCTAATGCAAGTTCCTTGTGGACTGCTGCCCTGAAGAAAATTACTTTTTCCAAGAAGCGGCTGGTGCCATTTGTAGTAACTGTCCAGCGTGAGGGCCTGGAACATCTACTCCAGTTATTGAAGGATGGGAAACTTAAGTCTGTTATTGACTCCAAGTTTCCTTTGAGCAAAGGTGAAGACGCTTGGGCTAAGAGCATTGATGGCCATGCTACTGGAAAAATCATTGTGGAACCATAGATACAGTTTGCTTTGAGTTGTTGAATCTCTAGTTTCTACATATCTGGACAAGGTTTGTGTAAAGCTCATATGATAATGAATAACTGCGCGTATTGTATTCTTGTAAGGATTTTAAGTTAATATTTGTTGTCTTTTGACACTCTCGGATTGGTTTGTATATGACGGGATGCTTTATCAGACAGCTTTTTTCTTGTGTCCTACTTAGTTGTGCTTTTAAGGAAACGGGTAAAAAGACGAATCCCCTGTGAAATGAACGGATTCATAGAACTGACGGTGAGGAGTGTTAGCATTGGACATCCGTCTAAATGAGCAATAAGCATTCTACACCATGTTTGACGTAGAAAAAATTGAAGTTGCTCATTGATTGTGAACATTTTCTCCTTTCCTTTTGTGGTGGTTGAATTAGGAATCGTTTGCTTTAGCTTGATACCTGATAAATGCTTATTTTTCATAAATTGTCTTATGAAGATGATAAGGCAAAGTGATTATGAACTTAATTTCTAACAAGTATTAGTTGGTTTTCTTGATAATGGATCCTTATCCAGTGTTCGTGTGATACAAACGCCTTCTGATCCAACATCTTTCTTATATTACGAGCAGAGTCCAAGTCCAAGGCTTCTCACTTGAAATGCAAAAATTAACAAGTTTTATTTGTTGATTATGTCTATGAATGGGCATGTAGATTTTGTATATTTCGTTTGTGATTAGATTTGAAAAAAACAGCGAGATCCACAAGAGTTGTCAATTCAGCAAGGGAAGGTGAAAATATTTGAAACGGTATTATTTGTATTTGGGACGGGGGCATTGAAGGAATAGATAAAGAGGGCGTGTAAAGGTGAAGGATCTCTGAAACAAACTTCAAACCCAGGCTATTGGTTAAATTAAAGAAAAGGGGGATTTGAAATGGAATTTGGGTGGTCAATTAATTGAATCTCGTCTTTCACATATAAAGGGGGTGAAATGTGAGAAATAATGAACAAATCACACTAGCAAATACTATATACCTTGATTACAGTCATTTTGTTTAGATGTCTACGTCTTAACAATTCTACTCTAAATTAAGCTACTTAGGCAAACTAGTTCTTTTGATCATAAGAACACGACATTTCTTTCCAATCCAATTACTTGTCCACGGTGGATCTCGAGACACGACTTGGTACCCAGCATTTGCGTACAATTTGCGAGCACCTAGATCTTCTTCATAGGCTCGAAGGGCAAGAAACTCAAAACCCCACAAAATGGAAAGCATGTCGCAGGCTTTCAACAGTGCAGTGGCTATTTTCCTCCTCCTGTGCTATCAATTAGTTTCATAAATACACCTTCACAATAACACGAGGAAGATCAATGTACTGACTATGAAATTGCGCGTAATCACCTGAAAGTTTCGGAGACGGCTATTCCTGATATGTAAAGGTACTCTTCAGCTTCAGGTGGAAGATGTTGAAGCACATTTTGGTCTCTTAAGACAGTCACATCTATGACACCTACGAGCTGTTTTGCTGAATCTGGATCATCTTTTGCTGGCTCAGCTACCAAACAAGCATACCTGAATAACATGTCACATATTACTGTCTAACGTTTCACAGAACAGTTGCTGAAATTTGAACACTCTTTAGCATGAACAAACCAGATGCACAAATGATCATTGTTGTGGTTGATATCTATTGTCACATTGTGGCTTATATAAATAAGAAATAGTTGATGACAATAATATTCACAAACTTTTTAAGAAAAGAACAAATTTACCTATTAGGTGGTGAGTTTTTAAGCTTGTAAAGGAGCCCCGCAAGCACTTCCGCCTATTGGTTCAAGGCAAGACAGCAAAAAGCACACAGAATAATTAAGAGGTGGGTGCCTGATCAGAAAATATAAAGCTCACCTTCACACAAATCAATAGTTGAATTGAAAGCTTCTGTAATGTAATGTCTAATGATACTACTAAATTTCACATTCATTCACACTTATTTCATACTCCTTATTAAAGTTATTGGAAATTGTCCTTTTAGAAAGCGAAAACAAGATTTGTTTACTCTTTTTAAAAATTGATAAAAAAACTTAAGTGATTTGTTTGATTGGAAAAAGAAAAAGAAAAAGAAAAAGAAAAAGAAAAAGAAAAAGAGAGAAGCGGAACCTGAAAGAATTGGAAGAACAGGTCGTTGAAAATAGAGACAGGAATATGAAATGCTTCGGCCTGAACTTGAGACGCCTTCCTTGTCTCATCTGCGTTTTCAACTAGCCTCCTTACTCTCCATCCATATTCACACGCCAAATACTCAGACTGCTGCTTCAGCTTTCCACTGCTACCATTCTCTATCTGCAACCTCACATCCTCATCAACACAAGGTAATTGCGAATTGCTGGTGCTTCTGCTTGTGCTTGTACTGCTGCTGCATTGCAACACCAAACCACCACCTCGCCTTTTCCTTCCCACTCTGTAAGAACCACTTTTGGATCCTCTTCTAGCAACGTATCCCAAGTTTGAGCACACAAGTTTATGCGAAGCATTGGGATTACTCGCCAGTAAATGAGCCATTCATGCATGAACCAAACCAGGACAAGCAAGGTTAGGCTACAAATTCATCGCAGCTACCTTGGTTTTTGGTTGATATGGCAAAATCAAATATAGAATTCGGAGTGGGGCCGATTGGTATTTATTTGTGTGGCCTCTTTTTTTTTCTGTTGTTGTGGCTGCCAATTATATATAAATCCAGTGGCCACGTGCACTCATGTCAGCCAAGAAAACTACTATTTTCATACTACATTCTCAATCTCAACCTCAATCCCAAGTTTAATTCCAATGTCACTCCATCTTCACAATCCATATTCAAGCGAAAACTCCCATCATCTTCTATTTCTGTTTCACACAACAATAAATATCAAACATTGCCCTCGTTTTCCACACAAAACATCAACATCAACAACAACCACACTCACAAGAATCTATAGCCCAGAAACAAACATACACACACGCACATTAGCATCGATGCGGTTTGCCTCTAAATAAGTGTAACTATAGAGTGCCATAACTTCAATCTCACAGTCATTTTGGAATTATCCTAATTCAGTCCTCGGGACCCTTGTAATTAAGGATAGCTTGTTTCGATTTTCTCTTGTAATGTTTGCACTGAATAAAAAATAACTTCTTGACGAATTTCTAATAAGCATTCATGACTTAGGATGGATAAATCAACAGAACAGAATGAGAAAGGCAAAAAGTTATATATCCACCAAATATTGTGTCACGAAGTCTGGAAAGTAGAAGTAATCGACAACATGTCAATGAAACAGATACTTAAATTAATCACCTAAATAAAAGAGGTTAATGACTCAATAATAGAAAATAACATCATCAAGCGAAAACCGTAACTGTGTTATTATGTACATGATGTATAATTTATTTAACGATGTGTTAAAATCTATATGATTTTAATATTTATACATTTATGTTCATATGACGATAATAACTGTTTAAAGTTTGAGGTTTAAACAAAATAAGAAAGACCTAGGAAGGGGAAGAATGTGTGAACAGCAATTGGATTTGCAAAGCATCAGCAACACCGAAACCAAACCAAATACACGAGAAAGTTGTTTCTTGTTTCTAGTGTCCAGTACCACAAATACAGCGAGAGAATAATTACAGATAATAGATTATACGATGATCAAAGTGACAAAGCAAAAAACGTAACAAGAATGTCTTCTCCAACGGCGGAGAGACACCGTTAACACATGCCTACACAATCTCACCTCACCCACATCAGGCCCATGGCCCAACCCATTCCATAATTTCTGTTTCTTTTTCATGGTAACATTAACAATCTTATACTACAATTTAATCAAACAATTTTTATGTAAAGTTATTCAATTTTAATAACAAATACTCATTGCACATATTTAAAACTCACACGTAAACTGTGTATTTTCTATTTAATTAAAAGGAAAAGTACAAAAAAATAATTTAAAAAATATAAAAAGGTAAATAATGATGTCCTTACTAGTTTTTTCTCCTCAAATTTAAACCTTAAATTTTGTCTTATCTGCACTTTCTTTACAGGTGTGGATGGTAGAAGTACACAATTATAATTGAAAATAAAATATGTGTGTATGAAATTTTTGTTGTCTTTGTACAAAAAAGATGATTCGGTGATGTATGTGGGCCTGGGTTGGGCTGGCCTGGGCCGGAGAATAAACCACCGTAAAACTAGATAACTTTATGTCTTGTGTATGGCGTGGCATAGGATTCGGACCAACTAATCAATGAATGTTTGTTTTGAAAAACAGAACAGAACAAAACCTGTGTCTTGTCTTCTCCACTCTCACCCACTCTCTCCCAAATGGCCGAAAATGATTCAAACCCTCCTCCTCCCCCAGCCGCTTCACCGCCTCAGGAGCCTCCTGTGCCTCCGTCACTGTCACCGGAGAATGATGCCAAACCTGACGATGTGGTTGAAGAGAAGGTGAAGGCTGAGGAGGTGCCTGTGGCCGAAGAGAAAGACAAAGAGAAAGATGAGGTAAAAGGTGGTGTGCTTGTGGCTGAAGAGAAAGACAAAGAGAAAGAGGAGGTAAAAGGTGGTGAGGAGGTGCTTGTGGCTGAAGAGAAAGACAAAGAGAAAGAGGAGGTAAAAGGTGGTGAGGAGGCGGTTGTGGTTGAGGAGAAGGAGAAGGAGGAGGAGAAAGAGAAAGCAGAAGAGGTGACAGGCGGAGAGACAGAGAGCGAGTCGTTGAAGGAGGAGAGCAATAGGGTTTCTGATTCGGAGAGAAAGGGCATCGAAGAGCTGAAGAAGGCGCTGAGGGAAGAGTTGGAGCGGAAGGAGGAAGGCGAGGTTTCTATCTGGGGCGTTCCTCTCTTCAAGGACCAGAGGACTGACGTCATTCTTCTCAAGTTCCTGAGAGCACGGGACTTGAGGGTGAAGGATGCTCTCGTCATGATTCAGAACACTCTCCGATGGAGGAAGGAGTTCGGCATCGAGGCGCTTTTGGAGGAAGATCTGGGAGAGGACTTGGAGAAGGTGGTCTTCATGCACGGCCACGGAAGAGAGGGGCATTCCGTCTGTTACAACGTCTACGGAGAGTTCCAGAATAAGGAGCTGTACCAGAAGGCCTTCTCCACCGAGGAAAACCGAACCAAGTTTCTCCGATGGCGGATTCAGCTGTTGGAACGCAGCATCAGGAACCTGGACTTCACTCCCGGAGGCATCAACACCATCTTCCAAGTGAATGACCTCAAAAACTCTCCTGGCCCTGCCAAACGGGAACTTCGCCTTGCCACCAAACAAGCTCTGGAGTTGCTTCAGGACAACTACCCCGAGTTTGTTGCCAAACAGGTTCGCTTTCCCTTTCACTTCCTTCCTTGCTTCCTCCGTTTCTATTTTTGACTATCTCTAACAGAAGGCATAGGGATCTTGCAGGTTTTCATCAATGTCCCTTGGTGGTATCTTGCATTCTATACCATGATCAATCCCTTCTTAACTCAGAGGACCAAAAGCAAATTCATCTTTGCCGGACCAGCCAAGTCTCCCGACACTCTTTTCAAGTTAGTCACAACTTCTCTTTCCCACTATTTCATATTCTCTTCGCTCTCTTCTCGCTATTATCATCCAACCTTCTATCTTTCTTTCCTTAAATTAGGTATATTTCTCCAGAGCAAGTGCCGGTTCAGTATGGTGGCCTCAGTGTAGATTTCTGTGACTGCAACCCTGATTTCACGTCTGATCCTGTCACCGAAATTCCTATAAAGCCAACCACTAAGCAAACTGTTGAGATTGCTATCTATGAGGTATGTTTCATTCTACTGTTCTTTTAACTACATTACACTGGACTATATTCTGTCATGCTCCTGTGTTATTGCTCTCTGAATTGAAGTGGCTCACTGAATCCGATGCATGTGATTTTGCAGAAATGCATTATTGTTTGGGAGCTGCGGGTGGTGGGCTGGGAGGTTACCTACAATGCTGAATTCAAGCCTGATGCTAAAGATGCTTACACAGTTGTCATACAGAAGGCCACAAAGATGTCCCCCACCGATGAACCAGTGGTTTCCAATAGCTTCAAAGTTGGTGAACTGGGGAAATTATTGCTCACCATAGACAATCCTACCTTGAAAAAGAAGAGGCTTCTTTACAGGTTCATGATTAAACCCTACTCTGATTGAGCGAAAATCACCTCTAGACTCCCCGGTGGTATTCGGCACACGAAAGAAATTTAACTTCAAGAGTGAGAAATATGCTTGTTGCCTTTTGTTCTGCCCCTTCTTCATCTATAGTTTTGGTCGTGAGTCGTTTGCAGATTGTCTTTTTCTGTCTTTGTTGTATTTAACACGCCATTGCTAGACAAAAAATTCGGCTAGTCTAAATTGTTCTTTTATTTTCTAGTGATGAACAATATTGGGGAAGAGAGTAGCACATGGAATTGAAATTAGAGTTGGTTTGTGAGAACACATTTGTTACCACTTTGATGGGTGAGCCAAACCAACATTTAGGAAGGAGGTCTGCTTGTTAGAAGTTTGGATGTAAAATTTTGTTCCTGTACTTGTCCGTGTGGAGTTTGGTTTTGGTCCAATTATGAACATTTTGCATGTCATAGATATGTAATATAGAAGGAGTAAATGAGAAGTATGATTGATTTCTATATTTTCTGTCTTGTTTATAATTCTTCGTTTTAATATATTTCTATTTGATTTTCATTCTGTTAATAAATGAAATTAAAAGAGTAATTACTTAAGATTTGTTACCTTTGGTTGAATATTGCTTAGGCTGCTTCTGTCTTACTTCTTATTTGTGCATTTACCCTTTATTTGGTGATACTCCGCTTCTTCTTTGTTATTCTTGATTTTTTATTCTGTTTTAACCCGAGGACTGTAACTGGTTGAGAATGTACTTTTATCCATTGGATTTGACTTCTCCAAAGTCCATGCACATTACAGGGGAAAATATGGAACGGCGATTGTTGACTGAAAAATCAATGGTTGAGATTTTAACTACCTAAATGATCATATACACACATGTACATGTATTTTATCACAGTATCAACCACTGATTTTCCAATTAATGAGTAGTATCTTCACTTCAGCCTGTAAAGTGTGAGAAGGAGACAAATCCTTATTCATCATCATCTGATCCTCCGCTGCCACCATAGATAATCTGATGCTTGTTCACGGTGTCAACTACAGATTTAACTATATGTTCCTGCCCTTTTTTTGGGAAACTGGAGATAGCATTTTAAGGATGTTGTTTAAATGTCTTGAGACGGTTTTTAGGTAGTCTCCTCTAAATTGTTGAACTTTGATATTCTGATTCCATCACCTCTTTTTCCATATGGACAGAAAAACTTTGCAACAGCTAGGCATACTTTTTAGACCGAAACCTCCTTATTCCTAGCCTTCTTTCATAGTCGAAGCATCCATTGTGAAAGCCCACATTATAGTAATATATCGATCCAATATCTTAACAGACTTCATAATGACATTATTTTCATACATAGTATAAACAATAATTGGTTTGGCGAATGGCATGCAAGTCTTACGTGCTGTTTCATGAATTCTCCAGATTTTAGTCATGTAGAGAATCAGAACATTTATGACTTGGGGTTTTTTCAGATGCATTATGAACCTTATTAGGTAAGGAAGGAGAGGGGGAATATTTAAAGGAGGTTCTCTGTGGAAACAAGCTTTAATAAAGTAATTGTTTTTAGTGCAAGTATGCAAGAAATTATTGCGGTTTGCTAGTGTTGTGAATGTGGCAGTTGCTTGGAATTTGGAAAGAAGTGACCAATCAAATGTTGAATAAGTATATAGGGTTAAATTCCAAAAGTAGCTAATTTGTCCTCCGTCTAGGTCCCTCTAGTAGCACAGGCTGTGTTTTTGTTCTTTATGCCTCTATCATGCATGACAATAGGGAAATAGATAGATGCTTTGTAGATTCTTATAATTAGTGAATTGGTGCCTTTTTTATTGGCAAGTTTCCGTGATTGATGTTTACGTGTTTATGTTATGTTTAAAGTCATAGTTAATGAAAAATGAGAAAAGTTTAATTGTTTTAGCATGGAATGTATAAATCTCATCCTCAAAGAAGGCCGAGGATAAATGATTTCGGGGGTTTTGGTTTGTCTGTCATCGTCCGTGGTGAATTTTGAGTTGAGTAATCAGCGTTTAGTTAAAAAAAATGGGGAAGCTGATATGAATTTTAAAGCAGGAGTACCTGTTTAACCCTTATATTCTGTTTGACAAAACTTAGTACACAAACCCTTTGTTTGAATGTTTAGTATACTTCAGATTAAGGTAGTTAATAATAAACCATATGAATAATACACATCAATAATACAAGTATCTCCATGACTCACGCTTTCAATTCTAAGTTAGGTAAAAGGTCCAAAAGTAGTTGGCCCCCATTTCAGTGGATATTTTTGATAAGTTATGTATATGCTGCAAATTTCATTGGTTTTGTTCATCTTATAGATATTATAACTACTTTTGTGTGTGAACAAAGGGTATTCATACGTTGACGGTTATGTCACCAGACTAAACATGGTCTCTCTCAAGTCTTAACAAAGTCTTTTCCATGCATACTCTTAGAACTAGATTTCATAACATTATTTAATTTTAATAACATTTTGAAATTTTACCCATTAAAAATTATCGTTATTTAAATTGTAAGTTTGTTTAACAGTTAATTATTAATTTCTTACAAGTTAATTTAAGATTTTTTGATGAATAGTTTGATTAGAGTTTGACTTTTTAATTAGTTTATCAGTGCCTTTTACCTAGTAAACAAGTAAAGACAGTTTAATGTTTTCCTACTTTATCTTTTCCTTAAATTTACTCTTTTACTTCAACCTTTTAACCAGTAATTTATGTTCATTTCTTTGTTTGTATCAAACGATGTTAACATTGATGTAATGTAAGTTAATGAATCACTCGTGCGCTAAGGTTGTCCTGAGCAGTAATAATTGATGCCATCATATATACTTTCAAATCAATCATTACCTTCTGCAACACTTTCTTCCTTTATCACGGCTTCCATATAACTTCAATACATCCATCTTTATCTACTTTTGTTTCTAACAATAGCAATCAAATTTTAACCTAAACATTTCATATAAATTACTTTTTTTTATCATGAACCCGATGGATAATATATCTATATATATGCCTTGAACTTTGTTTTTTTTTTAAAGAGTTCAACTTTAATAAAACAATTAACTGTAATTTTTAAAATTAATTATTATTCCGATATTTCCTTTTGAAGAAAAATGTGGACAATATATATTATAACTGGTTGTTATACCAACATGTGATTTATTATTAAAGTTACATATAAAATGGGAAAGGTATTAAATTGAAAAGAAAGGAATAGGTTGGTTGAGCTTTCAAAGTTTTGGTGGAATGTGTATCTATCTGGGGTAGGTGACATTTTGTTCTTTCTTCTTTTGCTTGAATGATGGATTGAGTGTGTAACATTACCAACACATGGCTGTAATCATTATGTTTGGTTCCAGCTGTTACAATCATCCATTATTTGCTTTGCTTTCATTGATTCCAGTTATTTTTTTAATAAAGCAAATTTTCAGTTTAGTTGTACATAATAAATCTCCAATGCTTTATTGTTTTGCAGAAGCCAAGCACACTTTATAGGTTCATTTTTCGTTATTTTGATGTCTTCTCATTTTCTGATTAACTCCTCCACAAATAATGTGATTATTTGTCCCTGAATACACTTTTCTTTTAGTTCTACTGATTTTGGGCTTCGGTCTAAGACTTCACAATCCCGAAAGACAATTTTTGTCACCTCTTTTATTAACTATAATTGAATCAGCTTCACGGATTCTAATTTGAGAGAGACAAGTATGAATATCAGATTGGACTTTTGGTTTAGATCGAAAGCAATGTTTATTAAGAATTTTTGACTAACGACATCACTCTTCCTTTTTTTGGGCTTCAAATATCTATTCCTCCTCTCCAGCCCATTCATCGACGTTGAGACAGACATTGTATGAGGAACTTGCATCATTCTCATCGTCTCGTTTTTCCCGCATTGCAATGCAAGTTGCAAAAGATATTCACATCGAAGACCGATGCACTGGAGCATGAGAAAACAATGAGAAGAACGAGATCCAAATAATGAGGAAGGAGATCGATTCATTGCCCTATTCAAGCCCTTAACTTTGTATGTATTACAAGAAAACTGATTCTAATTAAAATTACTAAAACACTTTCCTACTTTCCATACTATTTGAAATAGTAAAAAAAAAAAATCCAAATGGTCTCTAATACTTCGATATTCTTCAAATCGGAGAGGTTGGGTGTTGACGAAAAGAATGAGTTGGCTCAGTGGAGAGACTATTGTGGCAACGAAATGATTTAAGCTTAATTTTAGTCATAACGAAGAAACCGGATGAGGAAGTGGTGCACCATAGAAATGGTCTAAACAAAAACAAGACTATATCGTATTAGAGTTTGAAAAGTAGTTTTATGATTTCCGATACTTAATAACAATATCAACACACCAAATATAACAATTGTTAGTGTCTACATAAAAATAACTCTTACAACTTTAATTCATCCATACAAAACAGACAAAGCTGGGAATGAGTAAATAGAGTCTGAAGTATATAACCCATGAAAGAAAAAGAACAGGAACAATGAAGTAAATTTGAATTATATACGGGAGTAAGGAATACATGATCACATTTAAACAAACTTTACAGCCATAAGAGTATCACAATGCAAACAGTCCAGAGTGACATAAATTTTGATGTACAAATGAACCCAACCCCCATGCTGTTGTTCCCTCCCCACCAACCTTCCTTGGCTTAGCCCAGTTGATGCATTCCATTTCAGAAAGGTTTCATCCAATTCCAGAAACAAATAAACAAAACACCAAATTACAGTAAGAGACTAGGCAGCGCCAATGAAATTGCCCAATCCCAGACTCGAAACAAAAATAATTTATGAAGCAAATGAACAAAATAACCCAAAATAACCCGGTATGAAAGAATGAAGTCCCCACCCACCCCCGAATTAAGTTGCATAGTTGTAATGATCATGAATATACATATAACAGTAACAGTAACACCCTTATTATTGTTGTTCACCTCGACATCCTCATGAACATGAACACGAATGGTAATTTAGAGACTGTTTGTTCCTTGATGTCACTCTGCGATGGGTTTGGTCTTTGACCTGTAGAGGAGTTTCTTCTTCTTCGATGTTTGGTTGTCTATGGTGAGTACTACCTTCCCAGCTTCACCAGCTTTGAAACCGTGGCTGATTACGGTCTCATCTGCGGGACCAATTTTCCTGTTCTTCTGCACAATCACAGTGTATCCATCCTCAGCGCTGGGCACAAATTCAGCTACGTAGCTCACATCCCAACCCACTACTCGGATTTCCCAAACTAGATTGCTTTTCTGCAGGTTCAGTAACATTAATTTATCAGTACCCTACTCTCTTTCTATTCAAAAAAAGGAAAAGAAAAAAAAAAGAATGATTGATGACCTCAGAAACTGGGAACTCGACAGCATGTTTGGTTGCGGGTTTGATGGTGACCTCCGTAACAGCATCAGCAGTGGTGAATTCCTGTTCACCCTCTCTTTTCAGTCCACCATATTGAAGCGGAACCAGCTCCGGAGCAATATATCTGTCCATCAATCATCTCAATAAGACCGAATTACATGGATGGGGAAGGCATATATAGAGAAAGAGACAGAAATGATTTACTTGAAAAGGGTTTCAGCAGACTTGGATGGCCCAGCAAACACAAATTTGCTCTTGGTCCTCTGTGTGAAGAAGGGACTGATCATCCTATAAAAGGCAAGGTACCACCAGGGGACATTGATAAATATCTGCACAAACAAAAACAATTCAATACCAGAGAGTAGGATTGAGTGAAAATTGAAATGATGATTGAAAAGGTACCTGCTTGGCCACAAACTCGGGGTAGTTATCCTGAAGCAAAAGAAGGGCCTGATTGGTGGCCTGCCTGAGTTCCCTCTTGCCGAGTCCCGGAGAGTTCTTAAGGTCGTTGACCTGCACAATGGTGGAGATGGCAGTGGGAGAGAAGTCAAGGCTTCTCACGCTCTTCTCCAGGACCTGAATCCTCCACCTGATGAACTTGTTCCGCTTCTCCTCGTCCGAAAAGGTCTTGTTGTACAATTCCTTATTCTCGAACTCACCAAACACGTTGTAGCAGACGGTGTGCCCTTCTTTGTCGTGTCCTTCAGTGAACACCACCTTGTCCCAATCAGTTCCAAAATCTTCCAGGACCAGAGCGTCAATTCCGAATTCCTTCCGCCAACGCACGGTGTTCTTGAGCATACTGAAGGCATCCTTCACCTTGAAATCCCTCGCTCTCAGAAACTTTAGCAGAATCACATCGCTCCTCTCATCCGCCAGCAGCGGAATTCCCCATATCTCCACTTCCTCCGGACCAACTTCCTCTTCTACCACTTTCGTCTCTTCAACTTCCTCCTTCGCTTCTGTCACCTCTTCTTCCTTCTTCTCTTCTGTCACTTCAACTTCCTTCTTCTCTTCCGTCACTTCTACCTCCTTCTTCTCCTCTGTCACCTCTACCTCCTTTTTCTCCTCTGTCACTTCTACTTCCTTCTTCTCTTCTGTCACTTCTATTTCCTTCTTCTCTTCTGTCACTTCAACATCCTTCTTCTCTTCCGTCACTTCTACTTCCTTCGTCTCTTCTTTAACTTCAACGTCCTTCTTCTCTTCTGTGACTTCTGCTTCCTTCTTCTCTTCTGTCACTTCCGGTTCCTTCTTCTCTGCCTCTCCTGCTGCCACTTCTGGCTCCTTGACGGTGTCTGATTTCTTCTTCTCTGGTTCTGGTGTGGGGGGCTTGGGCGCAGTTAGTTCACGTTTGTTAAGCGCTTCTTGAACAAGCTTTTTGAGTTCCTCAAGGGCTTTCTTTTGGGCCTCGGGGAGGTCGCCCACGACGTTGGTCTCCTCCTTGAACGAAACCGATTCGGAAATCTTCTCCTCAACACCGGTCTGGGCCTTTTCCTGGGTTTCAGTTTCAGCCTCAGCTTCGGTGGTCGGCGGTTTGACTTGAGGTTCAGGTTCAGGTTCAGGCTCAGGTTGAGGTTCGAGTGGAGCTTGGGTGGTGGGTGGGTTGTCGACAGGAACAGGGTCGACAGGCGGCGGCACTTGCTGAGGGGGAGGTGGGTTTTGGGGCTCTTGAGCCATTGAGGATTGAAAGAAAAGAGTAAGGAAGGAAGGGTTTAGGGAAGGGAAGAAAAGAAAGGAAGATGAATGAATGGATGGGTGGGTCTGAAGAGAAAGTGATTATGTTATGTTATGTTATGTTCGATGCTACAAACCACTCTGTCATGCCAGCACTTTCTTTCTCATTTCGTGGGTCCCCTTTCCCCCTAATCATTCTTCCCTTTCTCTCTCTCTCTTTCTCTCCAATCCATTCTAAAACTTACCAAAGTATAATTTTAGTGCCAATTTCATTTTCAAATTGATAATCACAATTTCAACATCCTTCACTTCTCTCCTCTCACAAGTAACATTGCTTCTAACCTTATCAATATTCAATGCCTTCTTCTTCTTTTCCAACGTCATTTCACAACCTACACTGTTCTTCTCTCTTTACATTTTTAAATCAAATTAAACACACTCATACCACTTTCTCTTCATTCAAACACAGCAGCGCACGCAACATGTAAATTCAATTGTGCCAAAGACTTGTTATAAAAAGACTTTTCACGTAGGCCTTTCTATATATATCTCACAATTTCTTAATATTAAAACATTTTCTAAATAACTTTACCAAAACACATGTTTGTAATAAAAATATATTTATCTTTCTCGTATTGCTATCTCTATCGTTTAGAGAATAACTTGAACGATAAAGCAGATTAGAATGGTTGACTTTACAACCACTAAACTGTTCAAGATGGTGGGATCCAACTATATTATTACCTCTCACACTCCATTCTTCGCCAACCATTTTTAACAAATTAATATATTTTTTCTTTTAGTATAAACAAAAACAACTCTTTTAAACTCATTCTCTCTCTTACTTTATACCAGTATTTATGTTAAAATTTCATGAGATAAAATAAATATTACATAAAAAAATTTATAAGTTGATTGTTGGATACGCTCTTAAAATTGATATTATGACATTTCCAACTAATTGCTAATTATTTTAAAGTCCTGAAAAAATATAGTTATAATCGTACTTGTTCGTAATTAGTTACAACCAATACCAGACCACCTGCAAACAAAAAGTAGCTGTCTACTTTAAAATAACCTAAAATATTGCATATTTAAATCTATTCGAAGATAAAGATATAACTGTACAGTAAGAGCAAAATAAGTTATCTAGTTTCAGCTTCATTCAAAATGGTAATTTACATTTGAATTTTTTAAATTCGATACTCACATCACATTAAATTTTATCAGTGAATAACTAAAATTAATAGTTTAGAATGTACAATAACTCATCCGTTAACTACAACTTTTTTACTTCTACTGAAAATTCTTTTGTCTTCCTAAAAAGATTTTTCTGATGACCAAAGATTATAGCCTTTTATAAGAAAAAAAAAACAATTTGGAAAACTTTTTCAAAGAGTCAGAAATGAATTATTTCCCTTTAAAAAAATGGCACTTGTATATAATGGAATCAAATATCTTAGATATGACAGTATTCTAGCTTATAGTGTGATTTAACAACTTCAGTATATCCAATTAATTTATAGAACAATATGCTTTTCTGTCAATTACTAAACAAATAAATGATTCTTTTTTTAGACAAAAATAATAGTTTACTCACTCGATATCTTTATTAAAAAGTCAATTCATCACTGTAACAAATAACGCTTCTTTATTATATTCCAATAAAAACAAATAAAGTTTGTAAGGAAGGATTTAATTTGATTTTTCATATTTTCTCATTTTAAAGTGCAATGTTTAAAACAACTGTATGTAGCCCTTAGCAAAAAGAACATATATTCAGAAGGAAAAAAAATATTTTGATTACTCCATAATAAATATATTATGCTCATTTCACAAAGGTTACATATAACACTTTGCATACAAGACAAAAGATATTATAGATATTTTATACAAAAAGTGTCATAAAAAGTTCATATTTGTAATAGGAAATTTAGGATGGGATTAGTTGAGTATACAAGGGATTTAGAAACTTAGAGTTTTAGTAGAGAAATTATACAATATTTTTCTTATTATCTCTTTTATGGTTCTTTCCTTTCTTATATTAGTTTTGAATGACTTTTTTATTGGACTTTTAGTTTTTAATTGGATTTTTAGTTGTGGATGAGTTGTTATATTGTTCTTTTTGTGGTGGGTGATAAGAAAAAACTAAATTAAATCGAACCAAATCAAACTGAAACTAAATTAAATTGATCCGAACCAAATGAAACTAAAATCGAATCGAACCAAATTACATAAAACCAAACTTAAACAAAAATTAAAAATCAAACTAAACCCAAAACCAAATCCAGCCAAAACCAAAACTAAACTAAAATCAAAATTAAATTAAATCCTATATTAAGTATCACTTATGTCCACCAAAACAAATATAAACTCATACTACTTAAACAACTAGATTAAACACTTACTTCAAACGAACAAATGCATAATGATAATGACAGAAAGATTAAGAAACTCACATACACACTTAACGGTAAAAAATCCTAAACCATCATAGACAATAACGAACAAATAGAGAACATGAAAGATAAACATACTTTTACTACAAACGACAATGAACTAGTGGAGAAGATGAATGACAGATAAACTCTCTCCACAAGATAATGATGAATGGAGAAAATAAATGTCAAAGACACTTAGAAACTATATAGACAAACTAAATAACACAGAGATTGAAATTTATGATATTTCTCAATCAAAATGATTAAAAAATGGTGAAGTTGAAATTTCATGACTATATTATCACCTATATAAGACACACCACTGCTAAACTTAACAGTCTTACAAAAACCAACCACGATTAATTGATTTTGCCATTAAACTTTCCTTTCTTAAAGCCTATTTTAATTTTTAAATTTTTTCTTCAACTATATTTTAATTAAATATGATATTATTCTTACTAACTCAGTATTACGTTAAATTATCAATATCAAGTAATTCACACACCACGACTATCATTGCTCTATTCAGAATTATTACAACACAAGAGCAATTATTTTAAATTGTTTATGGTATGTATGTACGATTATGTATGTATGTAAAGTACTCGGGGTCCACATTAATATCCTTGTAATCCTGGACACAGCCTGTGATTGGATTATATTAATCCTGGCAGCATTATGATGATGACATGCTATGCAACCCACACACGCTGCCAACAGCACACATTTTATTATTTGGATTCAATATAAGAAAAAGGCCAAGATTACAAGTTGCGATAAAGTTTGATGACTATTTCAAATCCTAATATTTGAAAATTAGTCTGAAGAATTATTGTGAGAAAAACAGCATAGCGAAAGAATGGAATACACAGATTATATAAACAGAGTGCTAAGTGGTTACGTGCCAAACACTAATTTCTACGTGCTTATTCTAAGCCAAACAAAACCCATTCTTATTTTTCTTAATGGATAACTCTGAAACCAGTTATCGTCTAATGATTATTAATGTGATAAAATACAATCTCTCGTTTTCAACTTTCTTCTCTTGTTTTTTAGTGTGAGATGTATTCGTTTGCCTTTCTCACCTTCGTTCACTATTCTGACTTTTCTTTTCCTATCAAATCACTTTCAATTTTTTTAATTTAACCCTCACAATCAATTAATGTCACCATTTTAATTTATCATCTCTTACACAGAAAACCCATTTCTTAACACGCAACTCCTCGCCTATCCAACGCACAACCTATTAACCTACCACCTTCACCTAATACATTTATACTAGTAATTGGAACCCAATTAAACGTAATTTTTAAATTATTTCCTCAGCAAACAAAAGTTGATAAACGTTTAAAATTATAGAAAAAAAAAACAAATTATTCCTTCTGTTTTCAAATTATATTATTGAGAAGATATACAAACCTTGAAATTTTTAAACAGTATTGATTTGCTTAGTTAAATTATATAGTGCCACAGGTATACAGGGGTCGGGATGTTATGAAACCCGAAATTTGTTTTGCATATATAATAATGGAGAATTAAATTATGAGGTATAATAATTTATTTTATAATAATACACGTCAATTAATTCTAATAAATATTAAAATATAAATTAAATATAATAAAAGTATAAAAGCTGATGAAATTTATAGAATAAGATATTTTCTATATTCTTCCTTTTTTACTTTCCCACCTATTTAGAAAACAAATATCTACTTATTTCTCATTCATTTTTCAATTTATGAAGACAAAAAAATAATCTACATACTCATTGATTCTACTTATTTCTTATATGTTTTAACCCCCTCTTAACTCCTTTAACACTAAACTATTAGTTAATAATGTATTATCTTTTATATATGAACTTTTACTGTTTTTTATGCAAAAATAATTTTTTTCGAAGTATGAATAATGTTTGGAATATAGAATTTGAATAGTTGTAATACTCTAATTAATTTGAGTTTTTTTTTAATATTTTTGTATATAAATTTTTTTCAAGACAAAAAAAATTGTTAATATGATTTTTATTAAAATGAGATGTACCTTATTTAAGGAGTCAATTATAGTAATAACTAATAAAGGGATTCAATAAAACTAACTAAAAACTTAAGTGAAAATCAAAATAGTATCTACTCATGTTATTTGAAATTGATTGAAAAAAATATAAATTTTAAGGGATAAATGATATTTGTCAAGAACCAGAAACCCAAAACCTAAGCAACTAAGTAGGACTTATAACATGTGTAATGGCCCAAGAAGAGATAACAGAGGACCACAAAGAGGCCGAATTGAGCAACCCAACAGTAAGGAGCAAGCCCAAAAGTCAGAGCACTAAACCTAAGTATTTTGATGACTATGACTGCACGGTGAAAGGCAAAATGAAATAGAAGATGAAAATCAAAGATAGGTTTAAGGGCATAGCAGTAATCTCTCAATTTGTTAGGATCTTTCGTAGATTTTGTTCTTTTCTATTGTAACAGAATCCAGCTATATGTATGGGAGTTTACTGCAAATAAAAGGAGAACAAAAAAAAAGAATTATTCACTCATCTCTTTCTTTTTCCTGGAGGAAGCCTAACCTGTAAAATAGGCATTTCAACTGGTGCTTTCGTTGAGAGGCCATGGCTGGGTCAAAAAACGATGAAAAAATTGATTCCATTCTTCAACTACTTGAAAACCAAAAAGCCTTCCAATAAGCTATGAATGTTCGCATGTCTAATTTGGAAGCTCAAGTGGCACTGCGAGTGGGGTCTGGAGATACTGCTGCCGGTGATTTCCCTCTTCAACAATTTTCTCGAACCTCTTTGAAACTGGACATGCCCCGATTTGATGGGTCTGAACCGCTAGCTTGGATTTTCAAAATCAAGCAATTTTTTGACTATCACCGAACTCCGGAAGATCAAAGGCTCAAAATGGCTTCTTTCTCCATGGAAGGAGAAGCTCTTACTTGGTTCCAATGGATGCATGACAACAACCTAATATCAACGTGGCAAAACTTTCTTCATTCCTTAGAAATTCGTTTTGCACCATCACATTATGAAGACCCAAGAGGAGCCTTGTTCAAACTTTGCCAAACTTCAACTGTTCAAGAATACCAAAACCAGTTCGAATCTCTTGCAAATCGAATTGTGGGGTTGCCTCCACCTTTCTACCTTAGCTGCTTTATCTCAGGTCTTAAGCCTGAAATCCGAAGAGAGGTGCAAGCCTTCCAACCAATTTCGTTGTCCCAAGCCGTGAGCTTAGCAAAATTGCAAGAGGAAAAATTCACATAAGCTTCCACATCAAACCGGTATACACGCCCTTCTCCCTCGACCGCCAAACCCACAACGTTTACCCTTCCTCCCAACACTCAAATTGCAAACTCATATTTTCAGAAACCCAAATCGAACCCTAATCTGCTTGCCGTTAAACGGTTGTCGCCAGCCGAGCTCCAAAGTCGCCGTGAAAAGAACTTGTGCTATTACTGTGATGAGCGGTATCGACCAGGGCACAAATGCAAACGCGAGTTTATGCTGTTGATAGCGGAATCAAACGACCCTGGAATTGATGAGATTGATTTGAACAGTCTCCTTCGTATAGACGACCCGACTCTTAATGACCCGCCTGAACCACCGGATACAATGGCGGCCCAAATCAGCTTACATGCATTAACGGGCCACATAATACCTCAAACTCTCAAGGTTTTGGATCATATCAATAGTTCCGCAATTGCGATTCTAGTGGACAGCGGGAGCACCCATAACTTCATCCAAGCTCGCATAGCCAAATTCTTGGGACTTCAAGTCACCCCGGCCCAAAGTTTTCATGTATTGGTTGGCAACGGAGAAGAGCTCGCATGTTCATCTATTTGCAAACAGGTACCATTACAATTGGGATCTCACACATTCCTTGTTGATCTGTTTCTATTACCATTAAGTGGAGCTGAGGTCGTATTGGGAGTGCAATGGTTGACGACATTGGGGCCAGTGTTAATTGACTATGAACAATTGACCATGAAATTTATTAGAGAAGGAAAATTGGTTGAACTCAAGGGCCAACAACGAACAACCCCTCAAGAAGCCACAATACATCAAATTAAGAGGATGGTTTCCACTGATGGTGTAGCGGAATATTTTCAATTGCAGTTACTATCCTCAACAAAAGAGTCTCCTACACCTTCGTCATGGGTGCCAGAAATTGAGGAACTACTGAAAAATTATTCCCAATTATTTGAGGAACCTCGAGGGCTTCCTCCAATTCGAGAAACTGATCATCATATTCCTCTCTTGGAAGGGTCAAATTCGGTGAATGTTCGCCCCTACAAATATCCACATTTTCAGAAACATGAGATTGAATGTCAGATAAAAGAGATGTTGGCTGAGGGAATTATACAATGGAGTAACAGTGCCTTCTCATCCCCAGTTCTGCTAGTAAGAAAGAAAGATGGATCTTGGAGGATTTGCGTTGATTATAGGGCTCTCAACGCGATTACAGTAAAAGATCGATTTCCCATTCCATCAACTGAAGAATTGCTTGACGAACTTCATGGGACAAAATGGTTTTCAAAGCTGGACTTACGCTCCGGGTACCACCAGATTAGGCTACATACAGGTGATACTTCAAAAACTGCTTTTTGCACACACGAGGGCCACTATGAATTCTTAGTGATGCCTTTCGGATTGTGTAATGTGTCGGCTTCATTTCAGTCGACTATGAATATACTGTTTCAGCCCTACTTACGTAAGTTTGTTATAGTGTTCTTCGATGACATACTAGTGTACAGTAAGTCATTAGAAGACCATATCCTTCATTTGGAGATTGTTTTTCAATGTCTTATGACTAACCAGTTTTTCCTCAAGAGGACTAAATGCTTGCTTGCTTAGGAATCGATAGAGTACTTGGGTCATATAATATCCAGGGATGGTGTCAGTCCAGATCCTGAAAAGATTCGTGCAATGGTTGCTTGGCCAGCACCTACCGACGTTAAACAATTGCGAGGATTCTTAGGATTGACAGGCTTCTACCGCAAATTTGTCAAGCACTATCCTCTATAGCTGCTCCTCTCACGAATTTGCTCAAGAAGGATTCATTTACTTGGTCTGAAGAAGCACAACAATCATTTGATCACTTGAAGGATGCTATGACTCATACTCCCGTGTTAATGTTACCTAACTTTCAAGAGGATTTCATAATAGAAACAGATGCGTCCGGGCAAGGGATGGGGGCTATCTTGATGCAGAATAACCACCCAATCTGTTATTTCAGTAAAAAATTCTGCCCAAAGCTTCTTTCAGCTTCTACATATGTTCGAGAGCTACATGCAATCACTGTAGCTGTCAAAAAATGGCGCACTTACCTTTTGGGCAGAAAATTCATAATCCATACAGATCAACGCAGTCTTCGGGAATTGATGATGCAAGTTGTGCAAACACCTGAACAACAGTATTATTTGTCCAAGTTGCTGGGGTATACTTATGAAATTATGTATAAACCAGGATCAGCTAACCGTGTAGCTGATGCTTTGAGCAGGTTAGATGAGAGCTTGCCACAAATGATAGGGTTAACAGTACCACAATGTGAATTGGTAACAAAAATACAAGAGATTTATAGTTCAAATTCAACACTCAAACATCTATACCAACAAGTGCTCCGCTGCCCAGAAGAATATCCAGGTTTTAAAGTTGTT
>Ga0209700_100275_pt1 | contig 90838 bp, 37 predicted proteins | sample SiratroredBW_FD_187528 | JGI IMG/M metagenome (GOLD analysis project Ga0209700, IMG submission 187528) | Root nodule microbial communities of legume samples collected from California, USA - Siratro red BW (SPAdes) (version 2) | ecosystem: Host-associated > Plants > Roots > Nodule | place: USA... | reverse complement strand
CAACATCCAAATAATATATATATATATATATAAGATTTGTTTTATGAATTTCTCAAACTAAAGGACCTTAAGAAACTACATGATATAATAAGGAGATAATAAAACCATACCTGAAAAAGTTTGCTAAAGCCAAGACCATAGTTTAACAATAATGGTACACTTGAAAAAAGATATGCAAAATATTTTCCTAATTTGATATGTCATTGAATGGTGTGTATGATTGTTTCCAAGTTTAAACCATGTAGAAACCTTCCATGATTTTTCATTCTTCACAACATCCATCATCCACATAATGTAACAACTGCTATACAAATTTCTCAAACCAATAGACTACCTGTTGCCTTAAGAGACTGTATAGTACAAGGAGATAATAAAACCATATTTGGAAAAGCTTGTTAAAGCCAAACCATAATTTAACAACATTGTTGCTGTAAAAACGGATATGCAAAGTGTTCTCCTCATATTGCTTTCAGCCAACACATGAAACACTGTTGGATCTTTCGTAAGGAGTCACATAAAATACTTAACACTAACAAGACATAGCCAAACATATAAGAGATTATGACATGCTTCAGTTTCATCAACATTTTAGAATAATCATATTCCATTATTTGAATAAACTTTAACTCCGCTCCCACTTCCATTCTATTTTTATTTTAGTCATTGTAAAAATCCCGAAAATATAAAAAATGAACCAAACATATTTCCAATGTGTAGGATAAACATTTCAATTACAGCCTCATAAGGTTAAATAATCGTGCCCCGAAAAAAATAATCAATAACTAGCATGATAAAAAATAATAGCGCTGCTCGCGTCCTCACTGTTTCTTTATTAACCGAAGTTCATTAATTCCTCGGATTTTTCAATGAGAGGAATTAAATGTAACGTGTGACAATAAGTACAAGGGATTTTAACTCAAGACTGTAGATCTTTTAAAGTAAATAGTACAAGATTTAGTAAAATAACAGGATTACTGGTTAATATAACACTAAGTATAAAATTACCACATCAGATTTATTCTTCATATAGATTTAAACCTGTAAACAGGCAAATGCTATAGTTCAAGTTTGGTTGGAGAAAAACATGAACACATAATGCAACATACTGAAACTTACTGGATCGTTTACTTTGCATGTTAATGCAGGATATGTTTCTTCAAAAGATATCAATGGTATATAAGTACCTAATTTGTTATGATCCAGTACCCGAGCTTTTGCCATGATCTAAATAATCTGAAAATAGTCTAGCCAGCATTCACATACCGCTTCGCATTGTCCCCAAGTTATCCGGTACTTTATTTCAGCAGCTTCATGGGAAATAATCATATTCACGAGGCCTTCATAATGTATCTACAAGTTTTATCTGCTATCCAGCCTTTGCCTGAAAGCTATTCCAGTTCAAATTCTAAAACACTTCTGCCAATACATTACCTACTAGTTTTGTGGCAAGCTCTCGGATTAGACATGGCCATACAAGAAAGGATATTAGTGGTGAATATCAGTAATTCAGTATAATATTTGCAGAATATGCTGCGTACCATACTAGTAGATGACTCGCAGATGTATGCCATGGATAAGATTGTCCCCTGTTATAAAGGAATGTGATGACCAAAGTATAATCATTTGCTGCAGAAATGATAACGTGACTAATGTATCTTTATCAGTACCAGTGGCTGAATTTACTAAGTAGTTCCGATCCCAAGTATACAAGGTTCAATTTAATCCGAAAATAAAAACTCAGGCAACAGAAAAAAAAAAAAAAAAAAAAAAAAAAAAAAAAAAAAAAAAAAAAAAAAAGTGCTAAAGAAATAAATAAAATAAATAATCAACAGACATATCAGCTTTGGCATTTCCAATATTATATTTAATCAACAGAAAGAAAGATTAATAAGATGGTCATCAAAATAGAAATGAACCTTTGGATTGCCGGGTCAACTGCTTAAAAGAAATGCCTTGCACACTTGGTAATATTCGTGGGAATGCATTTTTCAGACCCAATTATTCTCATGTCAGCTGCGCAGGTGGCAATAAAATAAAAACTTGCATCACGTCGGAGGAAATTCTCGCATATTCCATTGATTCACTGTTTTTTAATATCTTCCTATATGATAAAAAAGAATTGACACATGGCTGCTGAGAATGACGTCATTGCATTAAAAAGATTTAAAAAAAAAATCCTTAAGGTTGCAACCACTGCATTATTCTATTAAGGTAGTCGCCTTCAGATACGGCCAAAAACTGTATCAGGAGAGAATATAGTTTGACGGTTTACCCGGGATGCCCTGTTTTCACTTTCAGAGGAGTGCTAAGAGGTTTATTTTCTCTTCCTCATCCATGCCCAACGTTTTGAAAAACTGAATGTGTTCTAGATCAAATTCGCTGGCTAACTTTTGATCTAGCTAAGAACTTAGGAGATAATTTAACATAGAACATTCGATATTAGTGTCTTGAACTTCTTGAGTCTAGAATCTCCTATTTTTAACGAAGTTTGCTTCTCTCGTGTGTAATTAAGTCACAATAATAAGGAATTTGTCACTCCTAATTCCCCTCTTATCTCCTTAATTCAATCATTGTTTTTATTATATTGATTTTCTTGTCTTAATAAAATATTATTAAAATGATCACAAGAATAAGATCCTCATTAATAGTCCCTATTCACTCCGTTATTAGCATTTAATAGTAAATAAAGATTTGCTTGATGGTGAGAGATATTTTGGGATCCTTCAATTCCATGTGATTTTCCCTTGTAAAGACCAAATACCTGCCAGTACAACTAGTTATTATATTAAATTTCCCTTTATTTGTTGATGATGGTATCTAAGCAATTTTTTAGGTAGTGGAATTTGGAATTTGCATGTTCAATGTGTGTGTGGTTTCCAAGATAGCTGCCTCACCCCCTAACTATTCGGGGTCCAAAATCTAGGTGATCCAATTTAATAGAAAAATTTCCAATTTATCAAGAGTTTATTTAGTTTGTAAAGGTTGGTATTGAGTGACTCGTTCAGACGATGAACCTAAAAGACAGACTCATAATCAACTGGCGTCGACTAACCTAGTCACAATTTGTCTAAGGTTTTACAAACCCTTAATCTTGAGCCCAGGCTACGAAGAGATTGGAAAAGCTTTTGACTACCTAGGTGGAATTTGTCTAAGAGGTTTCCTCGATGTAAGTAAACAACCCCTCAGTCTCGAGCAAAGGTGACGAATTACTGGATAGGCTCCAACTAACCTAGTTGGAATCTGTGGAGCGAAATGGTGAGAGAATACCTCTAGAACATTCACCATAACAGGATACAGGTCATTAGTTGGGGCGTGATGGGGAAGAAAATGTCACATTGTTCACTTAAAAGGCTTTTACAGTGTTTGTACATATTGCAAACTTTGATTTGCAAATATTTTGTAATGTTTGGAGAGGTTTAAGGCACGAGAAACAACTTGAGGTCCGAACTTTGCAAAAAAAGAGAATACTTCACTTCTACAAAAGGGTTGCTACTTGTTTCTTTTATCGTTTTTTACTTCGCCAAACATTTTCGTATTGTCTCTAAAAGTCAATCCTAGGTACACCCAAACCTTTCGATTTGTTTGACCTTGTTGTTGTTGCATTATACGGGTGTTTGTCACACAAATGTATAAAGTATTGTGGAGTCCCACTTGAAGCTAACTCAATGGCACGTAACAAAGGTGACTTGGAAGAATCACCATGTTGTATATGAAATGAAAATAGGAGTGTTCATCTTAGACCACATCAAAATCCTATTGTACTCACTCAAGGTTTTCAGGTCAGGATGTTGTCTTTTGCACAAAAAATGAAAATTATAGTTGTCTTACTGAGTGTTTGTTGAAAACCCAACATCCACTGTATTGAGTGAGATTGATCTATGGAATGTCCACTTAGTTGCTATTTTGTTGGACATATAATTCGTATAGTACCCCTTTGACGGACTCCTAATTAATGTTAGGATAATACACCAAGAACAATTAGACGTGTGAGAAATATAAATTTGACAACAACTCAGATTAAAATAGTTACATTATCTGATTGATCAGATTTCCTATAGGTATGAGTTTCATTTGATAATTGGTGTAAAGTCATAGCAGATCTCAGAAATCCAACACAAAGGCATAACTGTTTTGGCAAACTAAGAAATCGCACTTGGTCTTTACACTTGATGAGAGCCCTGTTTGGATACTCTAATTTGAGGGAATATTGGCTCGAAACTGTGGACATTGGATCATCTAATTCGAGTGAGTTGTCAGGCTTGGTGTCTAAAATCTTCCTTAATTACAATGACAGTTTTAATTCTTATTTTACAATGTCGTCGCTCAGTCTATGTTGAGGGAGGGATTAGCAAAACCAAGTGACATTTCTTTGATTCCTCATTGTTTGAATTTGTAGAAGTAGGAACTGATAGGGTTCAGAGTATGAACACGATAAGTAGGATCAATCAAAATAATGATTGTACAAGAACTCACAACAAAATGAGTATAGACATCAAACCAATCGATAAAAGTATTAGAAACATGAAATTTAACAAAACTAACCGATTGAAATGGAAGCTCCTTGATGAATTATTCCATAGCAACCAAGAACAAGTGATTTAATTCGTTGAAATGTATTGAATGAACTTGGATGGTCTTGTGGGTCTTGACAATGTAGTTTGAGTTTAGGAACTCAAGAACAAATAAATTCTCCGAGGAAACAATGAACAATATTCTCAGCAATTCAATATAGAAATTGGAATTGAAAACTAAACACATACAAGTTCCTAGAATCTTGCCATTGGACACGAATTTAACCAAGTCGTTATATAAGTGGGAAAGTTTGATTCTTTGGCACAAAAAGAGAAAAAGAACACGCAAACATGGAGGAGAAAAGGAATGAAGAACACGCCACTATAAGTTTGCTTGGTTGGTTTCCCTAAGTTGCCAACCAAGGTCCTTGTTTTTGTATACTATCCTTGTAGCCAAACTACTTGTCTTTTATTTCTATTCTAAAGAAAGATACTATTACATCTATATTTTTATTTACAAGCAGATTCAAAAATTATTTATATTCCTAATGTCTTCTTCAAGCTTCTTGTACGTTCTCCTTATATGTCTTCCTTCACACTTTTGAAAGTTCTTTATAAGCTCTTGTTCCTTGATTATTTTCTCTTGAGCCCTTGTAGTGACTCCTCCTTATGGTGACTCAGGTTCTTCTTGCTCTTCTCAGTTTGAGATCACACTAGGAACAATTTTATCTACCCCACGGTAGGAGCAAAATGTTTTATAGTCCAAAGTCATTGGAGACTTCAAACTAGAGCATTTCGAATGAGTTGAGTTACTATGTTAATTTCCGCTTTATTTATAGATGTGGGGACCGTTATTGCTCTAATCAATTTTTTGGGTAACGGAACTTGCACATTCAATATGTTTGGTTTCGAAGATAGTTGCTTGACACTGGGCCTACGATCGAGGCGGTCTAATATAACAAGAAACGTTTTTTATTTATCAGGAGTTGTTTAGTTTGTAAATGTACACATACAATGGTATTAAATGACCCATTCGAACACAGACCATTGAACCCAGGAAACTAATGCATGATCGAGTGATATGGTCACAATTTTTCTGAGCATACACACTGCCTCAATTGGGTGTTATGAGTTGTTCTTGATAAGCTTTAGGTGGTGGAGATAAGAGATGAAAGCTTAGTAAGATACAAGATAATATGCAAGAAATGGAATGAGTAAAGACAATGGATGATAGAAAAGATGACAAAAGTAAATGGAATAAGGATAAGATATGGTGATGATTGATTACCTTACGAAATGTACACAACCTATGGAGGTTGGCTAGAACCCTTGGAGGTCTCCTACACTCTTCTTTAAAGCTCCAAGAAGACAAGAGAAGGAGATACACTTAAGAAAACTCAACCAAGCAAGCTACACTCTCAAGAAAACACAAGAAGTTGTTCAATGCTCAAAATTGAATTTTATCTCAAGGGTGATTTGTATGACCTCCTTTATGGCTTAAGGAGTCACATCCTATGAAGCTTCTTCAAGCTCTTCTCTATTTGAAGAATCCATTTCCAGGATCCTATTAGTGGGGTTGGTAAAACTGTTTCTACTCAACATAGACCCAAGGGCGGCATTGTAAACTAAAAACTAAAACTGACAAATGTAATATGCTATAATTAATGAAGATTTTGGACACCAGACTCAACAACCTACTCGAATTAAATGACCCAATATCCATCGTTTGAAGCCAACATCCGCTTTGATATATAAACCAAACTATCAAAGCAGGTTGTCATCCAAGGTGGAAACACCATATGCGATTTCTTTGTTCAAATATTTGAAGGCTTTGAAACTATGGACATTGGTTTGCCTTCAAGCATGTTGTCAAGATTAGTGTCCAAAATCTTCATTAATTATAACATATTTCATTTTGTCAGTTCTAATTTTTAGTATCGTCACTTGGTCTATGTTAGAGATGAAAATCAATAAAGGCAAGCTCAGTTGACTTTACTAATTTTCCTCTCAACATAGACCGAGGGGCGCATTGAAAACTATAAATTAAAAGTAACATAAAAATGGTAGATGCAATAATGAACAAAGATTTTCGACTACTTGAATTAGATGACTCAATATCCATAGTAAATATTTGGACCAGAGTATTAAAGCGAGGTCACCTTACTGGTGTAAAGACTAGATGTGATTTCTTTGTTTGCCAAAACATTGATGCCACCACCTTGGCTTTGAGCAGCTTATGCAGGTGTGACCGGTTGCTCATGAACCTTCAAAGCTTCTTTTACACGGAGGCGAGTTTCCTCTACTTCCCTAAGGAGTACTTCTTCTACTTGTCGGGCTGCCTCTGCTCTTTGTTTTGCTTCTTCATTCTATTATTTTAGGCCATTCATGGCAGCCATGACTCGCTACAAGGTGGGAGTCTCGCTATCATTCTCCAACGGAGTGGTGTTTCTTTGATTCCTCATTGTCTGAATTTGCAGAAGTAGGAACAGTTTTACATATCCTATAGTGGGCTCTAAAATATTCTAGTTCAAAGTTGTTGGGGGACTACAAACTAGACCATTCATAATGAATTGCGTTCTTATCAGAAAGAGAAGCATCACTATAAACGAGGTGTGGAAAGAATGAAGTCTCCTTTCCAAACTCGTAAACTCCTTGAGAATAAGCTTTGATTAGTTGACGAAAAAGGTCTTCCTGCAGATTACTCTCACATGCTCAATCATTAAGATATTAAAGTAATAGTAATAATAATAATAATAATAATAATAATAATAAATAGTTGAGTGTTAGAATAAGTATTTTCTTCGATATTAATATGGATTTACAGGCTTTAAGATATCCGATAGTAAGATTAAATAATAGAAAATATATTTGTTAGTAAATAAACACTTAAATAATGACTTTTGGTTCTTAGTCTGGTACTTGATCATTTGAATTATTGCGTAACAAATAAGCGAAATCAATTCTAATATATGCTAAATTCCCTTTTTCATTTATAGATGATGAATAAGTAACCTTTTAGGTGCTAGAACCCGCACACTGGATATGCTTGGTTTCTAATGCGGGTTGCCTTACACACCCTAGGTATCCGAGGGCCACTATCTAAGTGGTCAGTTTAATAAGAAACGATGTATCAAAAGTTTATCTAGTTTGCAAAAGTACGTCGACAATGATATCGAGTGACCCATTTAGACACAGCAACGATGATATTGAGCGACTCGTTGAAACTCAGACCGATGATCCTCAGAGACCTACTAATAATGACAAACTAAATTGATCTCAATTTGTCTGAGGCTTTTCCTAAAAATATTTCCAATCTAAATTTTTACTGAAATTGAAGTTGTCATTAAAAAATGAATAAAACTTTTAACCAGAATAGTAGATCTTACTGGAAAATCAGTCAGCCAAACAAATTCTTTCGAATCAGGCAACTCTTGTCCGCGTCTTATGCTATTGAATAAGAATAACATTCTTGAGTCTCGGGTCGCGGCCAAAGATGCTTCAACTATTCAAAATCGCCGCAGCACTATTCCACCCTTCTCCATTCTCTCAAGCAGTCATGGTCAACGTCTCCCACCTTGCCCGTCACGGTCACACCCCAACCAACAAACATGCTACACAAATATTAATTAACATATGAGTGTCTAGTAATCAATTCACAAAACCATAGACTAAACAAACAGAGAAAGAATCAATCACCTTGGTTCAAGCAACACCCTTTAAAGCTCAAAGTCAGAATCAATCCATCAATCAACCAGATTGAAGATGGACAGGCTAGTGAAAGCAGAAGCAAAGGAAGTCGAGGTGATGTTCTTGAAAGGCCAAAAGTGCAGCTCCTCCTTCAAGCTAACAAACCTCATGCACACCATGTCAGTGGCAGTGTCTCTAACCACCACAAACCCATCTCTCTTCTCCATCAACAAACACTTCTCCACAATTCCACCACTCTCTTCTGCATCATACACCCTACACCTCTCCCACACCTCCGACCAACCCCCTCTCTCCGACCCTCCCGACGCCATCACCGTCCGAGCCACCATGCTCCCCACCGGCAAGGCCACCGTCGACCAACTCCGCCGCCTCTTCTCCAAACCAGGCCCCCACGTCTTCCGCGACGCCGTCTTAACCATCTCCCTAGTCGGACCTCACGTCGCCGAATACCTCATCTCCCAAAACCCCCAACCCCACAACCTCTTCACCAAAGCCATATCCGCATGCACGACATCGCAGCTCACGAGACTGCTCAAACCCGCCGTCGAAAACGGCAGCGCCGGCGCCGTCGCCTATTTGCTCGACGCCGGCGCGGACGCTACCGCAACGGCAGAGTCCCTCATGCCACCCGCAATTAGGGCTGGGAGCCTCGACGTGGTGAAGCTTCTGGAAGCTTCCGGTTGCAAAATCGTGGAGTCAGCTCTGCACGAGGCCGCGGCGACGGACCGAATCGACGTGATGGAGTTTCTGTTGGAACGTCGCAACGAGCATTTGGAGGTGGATTCGGTGGACTCGGAGGGGAGGACTCCGATTCACGTGGCGGCGAGGGAGGGGCACGTGAGGGTTATCGAGTTCTGCGTCTCGATGGGAGGAAACCCTAATTGCGCGGACTCGAAGGGGTGGACCCCGCTCCATTACGCGGCGTGGAAGGGGCACGTGAAGGCCGTCGAGTGTTTGTTGGAATGCTCAAACGTGAAGGGCGTGAAGGACAGGGAGGGGAGAACGGCGTTTTGTGTTGCGGCGGAGCGTGAAGAGTCCCACGCGCGGCGGCGCTTGCTGGATTTGCTGGGGTTGGGCGACGCGCTGATGCGTGCGGCGAGGGTTGACGATGTTCAGGGCATGAAGAGGTGTTTGGGTGAAGGGGCGAGTGTGAACGGGAGGGACCAGAACGGGTGGACCCCACTGCATTGGGCTGCGTTCAAGGGTGGCATAAAGAGCGTGAAGGTGCTGCTTGAACACGGTGCTGAGGTTGATACTGTGGATGATGCTGGCTACACTCCTCTGCATTGTGCTGCCGAAGCAGGGCATTTGCAAATTGCTCTCTTCTTGATCGCTCATGGTGCTTCTCAGTCACATCTCAAGTCCTTTCCCTATCTTGCTCCTCACCCTCTTCAATTCTTCCACTCTTTTCAAAATCAGGTTTCTCTTCCTTCTAAATCCAACACACTGATGTAACACTCAATCCAAATTTCTCTTTTCTGTATATAATATGTAATGTGGAATGTTTGCTTGGTTGATGAACTCAGATATGAGAAATGAGAAAAGAAACTGTACAACACTGAAATTGATAATGCTGTGTTTATTTTGGTAAGTGTATCTATCATCAAATTGATTTTTGGAGAAGTAATGTAGATTTGGCTGAGTGAATAAGTTTGTTTTGTTTGAGACAGCAAGATTTTGTGTTAAATGAACCCTTCATTACACTTTCATTTTGAGACATAAAAAGAAGTTGCAAACATTCATGTCACGAGTTCTAAATGAATCCCACAAACAACCCAGATGACCACATCCTTACAGTTTATCCTTAAAATGTACAAATGATGATTCCTATGTGGTGTTGTATGAGCACGTATTGTTTTCATGAGTACTTAATATAATTCTTTGAACTGATCAGAGTGAACCTTCTGCAATGGGCATCTTTAACATTAAATTTGAGTATATATACATGAGCAACTTTCTTTGAAGTTCTTAAGTAAATTATACTTGCTATGCGTGTACTTAAGTTTGAAAGTAGTTATAAACTCTAAATCTTGAGAAATTTAATTTAGTCTCTCAAATTTAATATTTGAAAATAAATTTAGTCTAGACCGATTGACTTGCATTACATGTTGTTTTAATCAATGATTGGAACACGTTAATAAAATCTAAATCTAACTAAGACAAACTTAAAACCTATATACACGAAGGTTTAGTATATTTTTTTTGCCGAAATCCTACTTGCTCAAGAATAAGAAATATTGAAACTTACCTAGACATAAAATTATGACCCATTAAGCTTGTTCAATCCTATGCTATAATTTAGATGAAGTTCTTAAACCTGCAGCAAGAGAAAACGAGATTATTGAGAAAAAGAAAGAAAAGAGAACCAAAGAATTTTCTTCACTTTGAGAGATAAAGAACAATTTTTTGTGCTGTTTTTTTAAAAAAAAAAAAAATACAATTATGAGCTTTACAAATTTCTTCTCTATTCTAAATCTTTTATATAATTTATTACTTTCTAATTTGCGGATTCTAAAAAAAACTCATCTTAGATATAAAAACAAAAGATTGAGAAAATTTAGAGACATGGAAAAAATTAAACAAATAATAAATTTTAAAAACATAAAATTATCTCTTTATTTTTTCTATTTATAACTTTTCAAAAAATAATTTAAATTGTTATTTTAAATTTTCTCATTTAATACATGCAAATCGATGCTTACACAAAGATTATATTAAATAAATTTGTTATTTTAGATATTACAATTAAAATATTAAAGGTGAGTTAATAACAAAAAATATTGGGAAATAGTGTTGTAATTAATTCAAAATAAAAAAGTGATAATTATATTAAAATAAAATTTGCATATAAATTTAGTCGTATATTATGACATGACTGAGCACAGAACTTCCACAATATTGCATAATTTGCGAATCAGTTTTCTACCTTAAATCAAAATTGACACTAATATTTTAAGAGTTGTCTTGTTGAACTAAAATGTCGCCACCAATTCACAATGTCATTCTCAGTGACTAAGAAACAAGTGGCCCAAACTACAGCTTTTGCATTTATTTTTCCTCTAATGAAAGACACAGTTTGGTGTATTAATGATTTTGTCGCGGGGTTCATATTAGTTTATTCCCAAAAGCCACTTTTTAAATTATTTATTACTCTCAGAATATTTTGATTCAACTTTATCAAACATACCAAAAAATATGACCTATTCAAGTAAAATACCTGGTCATTGTTACTAATCAATAGTTATAAATGTTACTTTTGTTTGCATTGTAAGTGGGGCTTATAATATATTTATTTCTTGTTTAACAGTTTATATATAAACTTAATAAGAGAATTTGCAGAACATTATTTAAGAAGAGCTAATAACTATAGTTTTCATGGCTCAAACATGATCTTTTACTTCTCAAAGAATTTATAAATTCATATAGTTTTTTTATTCTGATACCACTGCTTACATGTTTCTCTTTTAAAGATTTAATTTTTAAATTTTTCGTTTCACTTATCCGTATTAATTTTATATTTTCTAACTAGTCTTTTCTATTTCTTAATTGTTAAAGTTTCGATGTCAGTTGGAGTTTTATGTTATATAGAAATAAACAAGGGAGCAGTTTATAAATAAAATTAATTAATTTTTATAAGACGTTTTAAATAATTTAAATTTAATTTTATTAAAAAATTAAATAAATTAATTAATATGAAAAAAGTAAGTTATATGTTTATTTACTTATCTATTTTATTCTCACCTTTTGTCACTCTTTCAAACAAGGGTAGAAAACGTTTTCTATCCTTTCTTTTATTTTATCTATTCATATAATGGTTTCTTTTTATAAAAAAACCAAACATCTTTTTAATTATATTTAATTTTTTATTTATATTATTCCATTTTATTTTCTTTATTCTTTAACCAAGTAAAACATAAGAGTAATGTTCTATCTGTCTATTTATCTTCATTTTTCTTGTGAAAAATATTAACAAAAATACATTGTATCGACTAACTAAATAAATATGAACATATTTAAGTATTAAGACATAGGATATGTTTAACCTAACTAACTTATAATCTACTGATAAATTAATTTTTGTGTTGATAAATTAGTTACTAACTTATTTATCTAGTTTAAACTAGTTTGATATTAGTAAAAATGTTTGGTAAAATATCTTAATATAATTTATAATTAATTTATAGAATATAGGTATTTTAACTAATTTCTAACTTGTAGTTTATTTATTTTTCTTGCATTGTTATTCTTATATTTCGATACATATCCTCATTATTTTTTATTTATTTTTCAATGTTATTACCTATTTTGAATTTTCAGTTACAGTTTGAATATTATTTTAATTATATATTAATTTTAGTATTTGTTGAGTTACTTTTTAATTATTTATGTAGTTACAAATTGAAGTAACTGATGTTTCATTAAAAGACGTTATGTGAAATTATACATACATATATATATATATATATATAAATACTCAATGTCTAAATTAAAAATTTTAAAAATTGAAAATAAATAAAAAATAAATTTAATTAATACTCGTTAAATAAACTAGTTTAAATAAATTTCCAAATTAAAATAGCAAATAAAACTTTTAAAAAATAAATAAAAGTACTAGAAAAGTTCAAAAAATATATTTTTTTAAAATTTGAAAATTATAATTACATATAATTACATAGTAATGTATTTTTTTAATAAAAAGTATAATTCATTTATATAATAAATTTTATGTAATTATGTCATTTTTATGTTATTTTACTATTATTAACTGATTTATCAACTAGTTCATGAAAAAAATATAATTTAAGAAAATTTAAAATGTTTAAAATTTGAATTATTGTAATCTTGGAATTTCTTATTTTAATTTTTTTGTTTGGGCTAAATCAATTCAAAATTTTCAACTTTGTTTTCTTAATTTTAATAAATAAATTTAATTTACTTTATATTCAATTTTGAAACACATATCTTAAAATTTAGTTTAGTATTGAATTTTTAAGGGTGTTTAATATTAAACTTTATAGAAATAAACATTACTTATTTCGAAATATTTGATAATTAAAAAATGTAAATATAAGTTAGTATTGTTGAAAAGTATATAAAAAAATGGATGAAGAGGCTAAAAGTGAGAGAATAATAGATAAAGAACAAGAAGATAATAAAAAAACAGAAGAAAATTAATGAAGAAAAAGAAAAAAAAAAAAAAAAAAAAAGAGAGGGAAGATGAAGAAGTTATGCATGAGTGAGAAAAAATAATAGAAAAACATGTGAAATTTGAAATTCCAAAGTAATTAAGATATTTTTCTGAATTTTTGAATTTTATTTGTTATATTCAAACAGTATTCCCTACAAAGCATTTTAAGATATCCAGAAGAATAAATTACTCTCCTTAAACTCTACGTTCAAATAAGAGAAATGTCAGAAATGTCGTTTCATTAATCTTTCTATACAACTTCCTATTTTTGTATAAAGAAAGTATTGAATGAATAATTAAAGATATAAATGTTTTGAAAATTAAAAAATGCATTAAACTCTTACTTTTAAAAGAAAAAACAATAAAAGGATTTAAAATAAGGTTCCTGCACCTGTCCCTTGGGGGATATCCGATTACCTTAATTTTTTTTTCTTATTACAATAAAGAAAGCATTAAATGAAAATAATAAATATATTAAATGTTTTGAAAAATATTTAATACGTATTGAAAAAATGAAAGGAGAATTAGCAGGAAAAATCATAATTATGCTCATTAATATACTTATTTAAAACTTACCATTACTGTACACGGTTTCATATTAAAAAAAAATACAGACATTCTTAAAATATTTATTTCATCTATCCATAAGACTGTTATATCTTTCTATAAATTTTCTTTCTTTTTGTTTAAATAAAAAATAAATGCATGAAATGTTTTGAAAAATAAAAAATATATAATAGTTAAGGAAATACAAGAACTATAGTAGGAAGATTTATAACCAATCTTCTTTACACATTTATTTCTTTTCCTTTTTCAAGCATCTATTCCTTTTTTCGTAACTATCGAATTTTTTAAAAAGTGGTAAAAAAATGCCGAATTGGTGTCAAAATTCATATATAGGTAATGTACATGCATGTCATGCTTAATTGCTTTGTCACTTTTAATTATTCTATTTTTTAAAAAAAGTTGGTAATCGTCGATAATAACTAATAATCTGTCAAAATAATGAACTATTTCAGCAATTAGTCCACTGAAAAACGTGTTTATTTATATTTGGCAGAGTGATTGGTCCAACAAAAAACCATGAATTAGACAAAACAAAACTACATGTTTCTTATAAATGAAAAAATAAAAACATTTAACATAACTATTACAATTTGTTGCTCCTTAAAATTGATGGGTATAAATAATTCGTGAATACAAATAAACTATCATTCAAATATAGGTTGTTTAGGTGCCGCTAATTGATCATTTCAAACTTATATATAATAATAATTGAATTCATGAAATTCAACTTCACATAATTGCTATAAAAAGTGATCAACGAAAATAAAAAAAAAAATTATCTTCTCTCTTTTGAGTCAGATTAATATTTACTTTATCATTTTATTGAAAAAATTGAGGAAAAAATAACAGAAAGATCAAATAAAAATGAAAACTCTTTATACAAAAAAATAACACCAACTTTAATCAAAAGTTTTAAAATACTAGGTCTATGTGTATTTTTTTTATATGTTATCCAACTTTCTTATTCAATATTTAATTTAGACTCATATTTGAATATCTAACATATGTATTTGTATTTAACTTTTAATTTTTTGAAATACTTAATAAAACACACCTCTAATTATATTTCTAATTATTTTTACAGATCATTTAGAAAAATCATGACAATGAAAGCAAAGATTTAAAAACTCAAACTTGGCAATAATTTTAAAAATATTTTATTTAAAGCAAAAGCTTCTTTTTCAAATAATGATTTTGTTTGACACAATAATAAGGAAAAAGAAGATACTACACATTCACTTTTATATTGGGGCATCTCACAACCCCATTAGTTTAATCCTCAACAATCATTAAGATTTGCGCCATAAAACAAATATATATAAACCACATTCCACCATAACATAAATCTTTCATGTGCAGGATTTTACAGAACATATTGCCTACAAGAAATAATTTGAGGAAGAGGAATATTATTCTAACAACAGAATAAATTATGTATCATGTTTTATTTTCATGTTCTAAAGTATATTCAATTTAACATCATTATTATAAGTAGGTCAATATCATAGATGTTTTTTTTTTAGGATCCGATAATGCATTTGAATCAACATTCTTCTTGTATATATAAGCTAAAGAATTTCTTTTGTTTAAGCCATCGAAGAAAATTTATTTATGAGGCACAAATTGTACCACACTAAACATAATACAAGTATTCATACAAGAGATTTACCAAATGCTATAGAATGAAAAATGCTTTGGACTGCTATATCTCTGGTAAATAAAAATAAATGTGTATTTCAAGGGAAACTATTCAACAAAGATAAAAATAATGTAAGAAATTAAAGTTTTTCAGTAGTTTTGGTTCAGCAATGTGAAGTTCGTTAAATGTGGTTTTTATATACACTACGATTGCTCCCTAAATTCATGTCTTAATGGAGTATGAAATTTATCTCATGTTGAAAAAGACAAATATGTAAAAATAATGATTTCAACAAGCATCTTCATTATCAACCATATAAGTAATATTTTTAGACTTATTTTTCCATACACAACTCTCAAGTACTATTTTTCAGGATTTTATTAAACTTTCTTAAATCTATAAAAACATGGTAAACCCTAGATTGTTTTTTTTTCCTGTAATTTATATATAACAAGTATTGCTATTTATTTTCTGAAGTGTCAATTTATAAATATATATTACATGTTAAATGCATCTTTTAAGCTGAGAAAAATTCTCTTTCTTTTTTTCAACTAAAACATTTCTTACAGAAGTAATGGACGAAAATAATGAATGTGCTAACAAAACATTATTGCATGAAGTTGTTTATTTGTAAGGCATATTGACAAAACAAAATGTATATATGCTTTATTCATTTATGTTAAATGACATTGTCTTATATTTAACAAATTTCATCTTCAACTTCTCAATATTGTTTTGTGTTTAACCTTTGAGATTATAAGTGTTGACATTGTTATCAATCTTTCATTATGCTCATCAATTTCCTCAACCCTTTTATATAAAATTATCACATTGTCATTTTCCAATCACCAGTTCTTAGAATTATCATATTTTAGTCTTCCTATATTTCATTTTTCCGTTATTCAAACTATCTTCATCTTATTTACAGTGCATCAAACTACCCTTAATTGCTTTAAGATATCATCACATCATTGCATTTGAATTTGACAAAATTATATCTGAATGACCAATTCTACTAAGCAATAACCACCAACATCCATTGGAATGAAGTCACTTGGACCTTCAATTTCTAGTATACAAGCTATGTGAACTTCTTTAAATATCATTACAAATTTTCTATATCCTCTTTGTTTAATTTAAGATTAAATTACTTATATTCTATTATCTATAATAGAGAGTATTTTATTATTTTTTATATTTTGGAATAAAGTATAGTAATTCTTCAAGTAGGTAAAGTTTTAGTCTGGTCAGTAATTACTTTTGTTCTCATTTTTTTTATCTCTTATTTAAGTCACAAATTAATATTTTATATGATATGTAACATATAAAGTAATATATTTTCACATGCATAGTGTTATGTTACATTTCTCATCATTTGTGAGATATCTATAATTAGTGAATATTGTAGGGTGACACTTTTAATATTGTTTCTACAAGTATAGAGTTTTATTAAACTTCGAATCCCGTGACATTATTACGATGGTGTACATAAGATATAGATGATTTAGAAATTTATAACTATGTAGTATAATGTTCAATATTTATCTATATTTAAAATGATAAAATCAAGTGTAATAAATATTAATTAACTTAAAAATAGTATAAATTTCACATATTTGTTTTGTTTCATGAAAAATTTAAATCTAATTGTAAGATTAATATTATACTTAGTAGAAAGTTCCTAGGGTAGTATGTTATAATGTTTGGTACATAATATTGATCAATATTTTAAAATCCTAAAATATATGACGGTAGGTTTAACAAAGTTGTTGAATAGTCTAGCTCTTAAAATATATTGTCAAAGTTTGATCACTAGTTATATAAATATATAAATAAAGAAGCTTCTGTGAAAAGGGGCAAAATCCTCTTTTTATAAAGAAATTTTGATTAACTATGGATGAAGGATATACTAGATTAAAAAAATATTTTAAAAATAATTATTAATGATTTAAATGGTCATGGTAACTTGATACTTAAAGCAACACATAGGATTTGATGATTTATTTAAAGATAGAGTTAAAATTTTAAAATTTGACACCAAATTATAATTTACCTGTTTTAGAGATAAGTTAGACAAAAGTGATGATTTCGCCTTTTTTTTTTCAATCTCACATTATATATTATAGGAAAAAAATTTGATGAAAATAAAGTATTAAATACACTAACAACGCTTGAATAATATTTATACTGTATATGTGATTTTCTCAATTAATATCATATTAAGTTAGACATAATAAAATCTGTCCCAATCATATTTTAACTACACACAAGACACAAGACAATATGTACATCCATCTATTTTTTCTTAACTAAATTGATATAAGCATCTACATCCTTTATTTAGACAACGTCAATCTAAAAAATGGAATTGACATATTAATGATGAAAAAAATGACAAAACTGAAACAATAATGCACTTTTAAGAAAAAATCAATTTTATTTTGATACAATATTTCTAATGTGTGATATCTGAAAAAAAAAAGAAAAAACAATTATCCTACTTTACTTGACATTAATAACATATTATATAATATTATCCATAAAGTTATGCAAAGACATCTAACTATACATGTTTTTGGTATAAATAGAACCCAACTCTACTCAAAACTCTATCTTATTAAGTAAAATCCATGAACAGGTTAGTCTTTCAACTCTAGTAAAAAAGAAAAGAGAAAAGAATATTAGAGTAAACAAGGAGAATCTATTTTTCCTGAAACAAGGGAGAGGAAACTGAAGCTCGAAATGCAAGTCCTTCTCAAGAAGAGAAAGAATTAAATATAATGAAGAAAAAGGATTGGTAGAAGATGGTTAGACAAAGTGAATCATGTGATAAACCCGAAAGAAACTAACTTCCATGTTCTGAACCATGAAATAAGCGTATCCTTTGTCAGAGTATGAGGGAGGAGTAGTGGTACAGTTCAAACACAAATAGCATTTTGACATTCACTTTCCATCTCACAAATAACAACTGTAACCTTACTTTGACTTGGGCCATGTGTCTTCCCTTCCTTATTCATTCAGAAGCCCTTTGTCTTTGTGTTTGTGTTTGTGTTTGTTTGGCATTGCAATAACATAAATTACCATCACCTCTCTGTCTGCTCTGTAACTCCTTTACTCCCCAAACCAAAACCCTCATTCTAATGTCTCTGCTCCAATTAATCAAATTCCCAATCTCTTAATCAATTCTCTGATCTAGAAAATTTGACAGGTTAAGAAGAGAGGGAGAGGGTGTAGTCTATTATACTATAGTACTACAAGGTTTAACGGGTCCGGAGAAAGTCCGGGCCCACCATCCCTGAATCTTAGGGTTCTTGTCTCTTTCTCTTTGATCCTCAAATTCCTGAGATATTGATGGGGTCGAAACCCTGGCTCTACCCTGCTTCCACCTATCGAAATTTGGAAACTTTCTGGGACACCGATGAGGACGCGCCTGGTCCTCGCTGTGGGCACACCCTCACTGCAGTTGCCGCCACCAAGACGCAGGGTCCCCGCTTGATCCTGTTTGGCGGCGCCACCGCTATTGAAGGAGGATCTTCCTCCGCTCCCGGCATTAGTAAGTTCCTTCACAAACACTCTATTTGCTGGCTTTTCCGATTTTGGTGGCCTCAATTTTGCTGCTTTGACTTTGCAGGGTTAGCTGGCGTCACAAATACGGTTCATTCCTATGACGTGCAAAGTAGAAAATGGACCAGGTGAGTTTGTTTACCGATTGCACAATTCTTAATTTTTCTGAATTCAGCTTATTTGTGTGTGTTTTCAGCTTAAGGGTTAATGAATTGGTACTAAAGTAATGATTTTTCTGCTGAGAGTGTTTAGTCTTAAACCGGCGGGAGAGCCGCCTTCTCCTCGGGCTGCTCATGCAGCTGCTGCAGTTGGTACCATGGTTGTTTTTCAGGTGATTGTCAGAATTGAGATTAATGGTGGGGATTGAGACCCATCTTCTTGACTAGTCTAGCCATCTTAACGTTTGTTTGACTGGTTCTGCTTGGGTAGGGTGGGATAGGACCAGCCGGGCATTCTACTGACGATCTCTATGTGCTTGACTTGACCAATGATAAATATAAATGGCACAGGTGAGGTTGCTTGTAAATAGATATGTTTTTCTTTTTCCCTACTTCTATACTTTTGACAAAATCACGCAATTAGTCAATGTTGCAATTGATTTAATTGTAGGGTTGTTGTACAAGGGCAAGGACCTGGCCCTCGCTATGGCCATGTAATGGACTTGGTTGCTCAGAGATACCTAGTGACTGTCAGTGGAAATGATGGTGAGACAAATTCAATACTGGGTTGTCCATTTTCAAATATTTGTAATAAAACTGGTGAATATTTTATTTGTTCGAAACAAAACAAGATATGAGGCATAGACTTTATTGAAGGAACAATCGAGTTGGCAAAATTATAGAGCATGACATGAATGATGAGCTTGACTTACTGTATCTTTTAAATTCAGTTTGGAACCTTCGAATCATGTTTTGGGCAAAAGCTGCCTTAGACTAGACTGTGACTTGGAGCTTTCCCAATGAAAACCCAATCACACTTGTGAATGCCTTGTGCATTAGTTTCTTTTGGATCTAGGTTTTCCATACTTCAATAGGCTGAATGTCTGCAAAAAATAGTCACAACTTAATCTATGAGTAATTGTTGGTTAAAAGTTTGACTCTTTTATCCAGTTCTTATTACATAATAACTTTTCATCTCATCTTAATTCAAAATTTTGAAAATAAATACAGCTGAGTTGGTAGTGGATATTTCTCTAAGTTGTTTTCCTTTGGCACTCATGCTACTTATTTCTGTCTGGATGTAGAATGCTTGCCTTTGTTACTCCTATGATGAAAGTGTATGTTGTCTTGTGCTACATTACAAATAGTTTAATTTTTTATACCATATGACAGGGAAAAGAGTTGTATCTGATGCTTGGGTTTTGGATACTGCCCAAAAACCTTATGTGTGGCAGAAGCTGAATCCAGAAGGTGACAGACCTTCTGCTAGAATGTAAGTCTGTCTGTCGTCCTATAAAGAAGCCTTAATTGTCTGCATTCTTACACATATGGATATATTGAACCTTTTCACTATTCTACCTCAATCTATAGGTACGCAACTGCTAGCGCCCGCTCAGATGGAATGTTTTTACTCTGTGGTGGAAGAGACTCTTCTGGAGCTGTATGATTGATCATATTCCTTTAATCAGATCATTATATTCTGTAGCTTTTAGAAAACTTAATGTGCTAATCTGTCATACCTGAATTTTAGACATTCCATTTGCATTGTTAAATTGAAGTGTACTGTGACAAGTAATTATATCAAAGCAGAAAAGTTTACTTTGTTATTGTATTGTTCTGATTTCTGAATCTTTCTTCTGGCCTATTTATAATAGCATATATTGTATTTATCTTTTGCAGCCACTAGCAGATGCCTATGGACTGCTCATGCATAGGAATGGCCAATGGGAATGGACCCTTGCACCTGGAGTTTCCCCTTCGCCAAGGTATCAACATGCTGCGGTAAGTGAGAGATTCCTATTGTAAATTTCTTATATGGTCTACCGTGAGTTTCTTGTATGATGTTTTTCTTCACTAGGATTCCTTTGTGTCATATCACATTATTACTTTGAAAAGTGACATGATTCAATTTAGTGTCTTAATCTTGATTCTTGACTATTCATGCACGGTAAGCTTCTCTTATTCTTGTAGTAAAGCTTGTTTTATGTATATGTGCCCGGACCCTGATGGTAAGAATTGATCTTACTTTGATCTAATGATTAAAAGGCTCCAAGTTTCATTGTGGGGTCTCACTTTATACAATAGTAGTAATTGTGTGCTATAGTGGCGTTGTTAGCATTATGGTTGTGGGTCGCTCAGTGGAACCCATTGCATTACAGCTTGCTGTTGTGCCTGGAGTTTTGTGAATCATGGTTGATACTGCATCCTTACAATTGCTATTGCATGAGAGACTAAATCCTCCCTTTAGTGTCCTCAAACATTGTTGTTTGGTGCTGTTTGCTAGAGGGGGCATATCTTGGGATTTCCCCCTCCTCCCTTATTTTATCAGAGCACACCCTATTTTCCCACTCTCAAACATTTTGAATGCTAAAATCAATTGTCTTTTCTCTCTTTGATGCAAACCATCTGACTCAGAGCTGTCAGCTGCATTTACAGCTAGCTCATGGCACTCTAGCAGAATTTTCAAGCAATCCTCACCATATGGAACTGATGTAGTCCTAATAGGACTTGTAAGATCTATTAAATCTAAGAAGGATTTGAACTGAGAACTCAACCAAGAAATGCCATGGAGTGTCTTTGCCAAGCTTGGGAAAGACAAAGAAACAAAGGTTAAAAGAAGATCAAATGGACAAGGTAGAAGATGGAAAAAGAACACACCACCTTGAAAGACTTCTAGGATAAGTGCATTATTGATTCGCCACTTGAAAAAACTCCTTAATATACAACGCTAAGCTACGAGTACCAGATTCATGACAATTGAAAATCTCACAAAAACTCTAATTCTCATTTATCTCAAATACAAGAGAGGAGCCTTCTGTTTATAGGATAGGATGAGATGTGTTCAAGAAGTAAAAAGGGTCACAAAAACAAACAATTAAATGACCATAAACATGGGTTGGTCAAAGAAATCAACATCCAAGGAATCTAAGTTGCAACTTCCTTGTCTCGTGTGATAATAGGTAGCTCCAAACTCCTTCTCTGACTTCTTTGTTCAAATGCTTGATGCTCTTCTGATGTCGTCGTTATCAAGAAATTTTGCGCACAATTCTTTGGTCTCTACTCTGTTCACATTCTTTGGGGTCTGTTCTGTTCACATGAAAGATTTTATGTTTTGTTTTATATTCCTTATTTCATTCTTTTGTTCAGATATGCAACCTTATGCCGGCCTTTCTTCTTGTCATTTTTTATTACTAGACAATTGTTATTAACTTCTTTGTTTTTACCTTAAAATTATGGCTTTTAATTTTTAGTTATGAATATACCTTCAATTATGAGTACTTTTTATTGTTAGCATTCATGCATAAGTAATATAAGTTATTTAATTTATATATTAAAAATTAATAGTGGCCATCCTTTCGGGTTTTTGGGGTCAACTACTCTGACACCACCCAGGATTGATAACCAAGTTTTATATTTTATAAACACTTGAAAGCTATCTTTCGTACACAATACCTAAAATAAAAGTTTTAAGCCATTTACCTCCCATAGTCCAACATGGTAATAAGCTAATTGTGGTTTATAACATATAAGCCAAAATATTGTATGATATAATCATGTGATATATGGAGATATCATTTGGATAGTCTAACAGCTTTGAAGATTTTTTTTTGATTGCATGTGGCATTGCACTTTATCAGGTTTTTGTTGGTGCACGGTTACATGTTACAGGAGGTGTTCTCAGGGGTGGACGAGCCGTGGAAGGTGAAGCATCCATTGCAGGTTACCAACTATTTTATTGTATATTTCTTGTCACGTTTTTTTTGCCATTTCCCCCCTTCTCTCCATGCCTATGTTTTCTTTTTCTCGCTTTGACAGTATTGGACACTGCTGCTGGGGTTTGGTTGGACAGAAATGGCATTGTGTCATCCTCACGCTCAAGCAAAGGTCATGATTATGACCCTTCTTTGGAGCTTATGCGTCGTTGTCGCCATGCAGCAGCAGCTGTTAGTACTCATATATTTATCTATGGGGGGCTAAGAGGAGGTAAGAACTAAGTACTTGCATTATGAGAGATGCTGTTGTAATTGTAGATCTAACTGTTTATTAGGACTTGAAAAACTGAATGAGGCTTATTCAATTCTTTATTACAAAAACAGTGAAGCTCACAAGAATAGATAGGCTCTTTCATCTGTTTATTACAATGGATTTAGTCTTTAAGAATTACGCAACAAAGGTGCCATTGTTGGAAATGCCACACTAGCCTCTATTATTAGTGTGTGTTTTATACACCTGCAACCAACTGTGCTTAATGCCAATTAATTTTAAAATGTAATTTAATAGGAAAATTGGAGCTTATATCCATTGTTTACATGGTTTGTTGATGGTATCTCTGTCCTTTTTTTTGTGTGTTGTATCAATTGATCTACCAGTTTTCTATGGAGAGGAGTGGGGGTGTCAGAATCTCCCACACTTCTAGCCTCAATTATTATGGTGTGGTTTATATATCTATTATTGACAATGTCCCTTAACGCCAATTGGATTTAAGAGGGAATCTAATATGATATTAGAACCTTCGACCCAACTCTATTTTTTTCCATGGTTTGTGGAGGGGATCTTTCTCATCTTCTGTAATGTATTGCTTGGTCTAACAGGCAGCTATGGAGGTGGGGTTTTGGAAAGTCCCACATCACCCACCTCAATTGTTAGGGTGTGGTTCATATACTCATTACAAATTGACTTATTGCCAATTGAATTTATGAGGAATCTACAGCTTGTTATGAGAGCCCATGATCCTTATCCATTGTTTCTGTGGTTTGTGGAGGTGATCTTTGTCATTTTTTGTGGTTTTTCACATGGTCTAGTAGGTTGTGGTGGAGTGTTGGAGAACCCACATTGTCTGTCTCAATTATTAGGGTGGGGTTTATATACGTGTTGGGAAACTTCACCTCTTGCTAATATGGTGGCAAGCCAAAAATCCACTGTATCATATACTGGATAGCGTTGGAGACAAATAGCTGTTGAAATATATGATTTTAATGCTCTCTAGGATGCTCTATGTTGTTTTTATTTTCTATTTTTAATTTGTTCAAGTTTGAATGTGGTCTTACAATTGGCAAAATATGTGTAATGTGGCATTTTTCATCTGTTTTGTCTTTGACTTGTGTTAGCATACTCGTGGAAAATGGACACATCACTGTCGAGCTTACATCACAGTGAAAAACAGACGGAAAGGACCTCTCTGCATATATTTTAGCAATTAGAGGATCACCTGAACCTTTTGATAATTGAGGGACCAAATTTAACAAATTAAGAAATAGAGGGACTAAAAGGGTAATTTAACCTATTATATTTAAGTATATATGTATAAAAAATTGAGTTGTGTGCTAATAGAAAGCAGAAATATTGACATAATATTAACTCAGATGTTCTATTCGCTAGACTTGCCAAAGATGACTAAAGGTTGCACAGGGAGGTGAACAAAAGCTGACAGGAGTGGATGATTCCTTCCTTTATCCTTGCATGAAGCCATGAACAGAGTTATATATGTGGGAGAAGCTGAACAGGTTTTAGGTGAGTGGGGTGAGTGAGACAATGGGACTGGGTATGGGAAAAAAGTTATGCAGTCTCACATCCATTTCTCAAAATTGTGAACCATATCACTTGCCGCAACCCATAGAGACCACAATAATTGTTTTGGTGCAAGGCTCACTGCAGCAGAGTTGTGATTGTGGATCCAAGGAATTCCGCCGACTGCTATTTTACTACTCTGGTTTTAAGATGAAATCTAACATTATCAAAGCAGTCTGCCATACTAATATACGGTTTTATATAGATTTTTAAAAATAAATGGCATCAATCATCACTTTAAGGGTTAATTGCAGATTTGTGGGCTCTAGCTCTTTATGCTTTCTTAGCAAGAAATATGTAGGATCCTCGTGTCACTTTTAAGTTGTACCTGGTTGGCTATAATTATTTTGATGCAAATTTGTTTAAATGAATTTCTAGCCTACGTTCAATGACTTTACTCATAAAACTATATTTGATTTGCATGTTATTATAGCAAGAAAAATTGTTTGTCTAGCATGGTTTTATAGATAGCCATCACAAGTTAAGTTTTCACATGTCATGCACTTGTGCTGGTTTGCTTAAAAATGATAGTATTCTTTTGAAAATATTGTAGCATAATTATTTTTCTCAGCCTTTGTTGCTCACTTGCTCTTTTATATCTTTTTTCAGAAAATATTCTGATTGCATTGTTGACATTTGGGCTAGGCATTATAATGCCTTGAGTTGATTAATTGTCAGTTATCAATAGTTAGGTAGAAGCAAATAAAATGCCTGTTGAAGGAACTAATGTGTTACAGTCCTCCAATTTCTATTATGGACTGCAAGTGTTTTGATAATTTTACATTTTATTTTTCTTACACCGATGTTTCTTATATATTTCAAAATTTTGTTTCTTTTTTTTATCAATACTAATAGAAACATGTTATCTTGTGCAGATATACTACTAGACGATTTCTTAGTGGCTGAAAATTCACCATTGCAGCCTGACATTAATTCTCCTGAGAGAGCTTCATCTGTTATAAGCCCCAAACCAAGTCACTCTAACTTAAATTATAATGTAACAACGCCAAATTTGGATGGTGGACCTGGCATTCTTTCATCTAGTGGCTCCGGGTATATCATTTGTTGCTTCCTTCTTTAGAAGCTCAACACTTCTAATTCACTGTCCTAATGCTCAGGCTATTTCAGTTTTGTGACAACTTGATAAGTGTTCATTTTATCAGCATGGACAGAAATTCCTTAGAGAAACTGAGGGAAGCATCAGCTGCTGAAGCTGAGGCAGCAAGTGCTGTCTGGCAAGCTGTGCAGTCTATATCCAATAGTCCTGCTGAAGAAACATCTGTGTCAGATGACAACTCACAAGCTGCAGAAACTGTTTCAGATGGAAGTGACACAGAGGGAGATGTTCGCCTTCATCCTAGAGCTGTATGTGATCGGAATCTTTGTTTAAAGCTGATAATGCTCCTCTCAAAAATGCAAAATCATGTACATTTTGTTACAGGTTGTAGTTGCCAAGGAGGCTGTTGGTAACCTAGGTGGAATGGTGAGGCAATTATCACTAGATCAATTTGAAAATGAAAGCAGACGCATGATTCCTATAAATAATGATTTGCCATATCCTACAAAGAAGTTCACTAGGCAGAAATCTCCTCAGGGATTACATAAAAAGGCAAGCATTATTTGATTTTTTATTTTGCTTTGTGTATATTATCAGTGCTTGACATAGATTGCCTAGTCTCTACCCACTTAATTACCATATTGCTATATTAGACAATCTCTTATTACCATTGTCTTTTTGCCAGATAATTTCAACTTTGCTTAGGCCTCGCAACTGGAAAGCTCCTGCAAACAGGCGGTTCTTCTTGGATTCTTATGAAGTGGGTGAACTTTGCTATGCTGCCGAGCAAATATTTATGCATGAACCAACTGTCCTTCAGCTTAAAGCTCCTGTTAAAGTATTTGGTGATCTTCATGGTCAGTTTGGTGATTTGATGCGACTATTTGATGAATATGGATTTCCTTCTACTGCAGGAGACATCACGTAAGTTTGTTACAAATATACTTGGTAGATTGACATTGCTCATGTATCAAAATAGCAAAGTATAGATAGAGTATAAACCAACTCTTCTGTGGCCCACTTCCTGTGATATCTATCATCTAATCCTTCATCTTATTACTTTGCAGTCATTGGAACTTAGTCCCATCATTCTGATGATGAACTAGCTTATTATGAAGGTCAACCATCCATATTCTTAAAGTTTTAAAATAATGGGTTGTCCTTAGCAAGCACATCACGACATTCTTTTTTAAGAGTATTTGTTAGTGTGTGTAAAATCTTTTTGAAGTTTATATGTTAGCTACAGTTGAGGTCTTAAGGGATATTATTCTGCACTTGCAACGGTGGTTCATTCTTTTGAAATCAGTTTAAAACAAATGAACTCTAAAAAGCATACCTTTGTGTGTTGGTAAGGTTGCTTTTTTGATGTGGAAGTCACAGTTTCAAATCTTGATAGCGATTTCTCTGCTTGTTGGTATAAGATTGCTGACATTTATTCTGCCCTGGCCCCACTCACTATGTGGGAGCCATGAACTTTGGGCTGTCTGTCTTTGCTTGTGGATTTCTCTTTTTCTTAATTGTTTGTTGTATTTAATTAATTCTACACTGTTTAAAAACTGTTCAGTCCAAAAAACATGTCTAGAAATGTTTACTTGCAATTTGTTGTGATTTGAAGTAAAATGTACCAACTGAAGGTTGGGAGTTAATACGTGCTATATGTTACTAAAAGAATTGGTTTATCTGACACTTTATCTGTTTTGGTTTTTGTTCTGTGTTAATAATAAATTTCTTCAAGTCAATACCCGAGTGAGATTTTTTTTTTTTTACAAAGGCATTCTTTTTTCGTATGAATCTTATGGAATTAGCTAACCAGTGTAATGTTTCAGCTATATTGACTACCTGTTTTTGGGAGATTACGTTGATCGAGGACAACACAGCTTGGAAACCATTACCTTGCTACTTGCTCTTAAGGCAGGCTACTATTTAATTCTAGTTGTTTGTCTGGTATTATTGTATTTGGTTTTCTTTGTGTTTGTAATTGACTACTGACATTCTTCTTATTATGTAGATTGAATATCCTGAGAATGTTCACTTGATACGAGGAAATCACGAAGCTGCTGACATAAATGCATTATTTGGTTTTCGTATTGAGTGTATTGAAAGAATGGTAGAGACATAAACAACTTGTATTCATTCAACTTTTTGATTCAACTCTACAACTTGTATTCATTTAACTTTTTTATTCAACTCTACAACTAACTATGTTGTTGTAGGGTGAAAATGATGGTATATGGGCATGGACACGATTCAATCAACTTTTTAACTATCTTCCATTAGCTGCTCTTATTGAAAAGAAAATTATCTGTATGCATGGTGGCATCGGAAGGTCTATCAATTCGTTAGAACAAATAGAGAAGCTTGAAAGACCCATAACAATGGACGCAGGATCTATTATTTTAATGGACCTTCTATGGTACCTCTTCTTTGTTTATCCATCTTTTTTTTTTTTGTAACGTAGCTTGTTGTTATGTTTGCATCCCCCTCCCAATCTTTTCATTGAGGGTGATCCTTAATGCAACAGTTGGGAACGTTTACCCTCCCCAAACCCCACTTGGTAGGTGTGATGTGAATTAGGTGACTTTTTGTTCCGTTTTTGTTACAATTTCTATGGGTTTGTGTAGGTCTGATCCCACAGAAAATGACAGTGTAGAGGGTTTGAGACCAAATGCTAGAGGCCCAGGGCTTGTCACTTTTGGTGTATGTTTAGATTTTATACAATGGATATTATTCAATAGTGGGCATGCTTCAAAGTTCTTGCTATTTAAATGGGAAGCTGACCTATTTTTCTTATTTTATGCAGCCTGATCGTGTCACGGACTTTTGCAAGAAAAATAAATTACAGCTCATTATAAGGGCCCATGAATGTGTCATGGATGGTTTTGAACGATTTGCCCAGGGACAATTAATCACCCTTTTTTCTGCTACTAACTATTGTGGTAAGCATAATTTCTCAGATGCGTTCTAGTTTGCATCTTACAGCATTTCTATCTTAATGATGTGTGTTGTTTAGGAACTGCAAACAATGCGGGAGCTATACTGGTAGTTGGCAGGGGTTTGGTGGTGGTTCCAAAATTAATTCATCCTTTACCACCTCCCCTTCAATCTCCTGAAACATCTCCTGAGCGTGGTATGGATGAGACATGGATGCAGGTGAGCACCCTTGTGCAGTAATCTTCTCTCTATAATTATATTTAACATTTACTGAAAATTCTCATTTTTTGTTGCATAATTGTTTTGTCAGGAGCTTAATATTCAGAGGCCACCAACTCCTACTCGGGGTCGACCTCAGCCAGACCTTGACCGTGGTTCACTAGCATATATATGAGACAATTCAGGAGACATGAATAAATACTGCTCATTGGGGATTTCTCAACCAAATTTTCTGATCTGTATACTTGCCATTGTTGACTGAATACATATTTTGTACTGTATTTCTTCTATAGTTGCAGAAAAGCAAACTCTCATTAGCTGCAAATAGCTTGGGAGAGTGCAGTATTTTATGTTAGCCAATTAGTGAATGATTATTATGTTGTGGAGATTGGGTTTATAAGGTTTGGGACATGGATAAAGTGGAAGATATGTTAGTGTCACCTTCCCTTCAACATGGGGATGAATGACTTAGTGAGGGAATAACGTTGATTAGTATATATTGTATCATATAGAAATATTTTTTCCTCTTTATATAAATGTTCATAACATTTGGATCAATCATCTCTGAATTTTGAATATTTCACGTGGATGAAAGTAGGTGGTTCTTAGGTTTATGAAAGTATTCCCGGTCTACTGAAAAAGAAAAGGCCTCAACGAAAAGTGAAAGGCAATTGTTTTCTATACTCCCAACTTACAAGATTTCCAAAATAAGATTTCTAGAATAAAATTTTTAGAATTCATAAAATACATTCTAGAAGAAGTTTTACCAAAACAAGATTTTTGAAACAAAAATTCTAAAATGTAAATAATACCTTCATTTTTCAGAACAAACTTTTTGAAACGTGTTAAAAAGAGTTAGAAGAAGCAGATGAGACAACTCAGTCATTTTACCCAATTATGGGCACAGGTTCAAAAATGAGAGAGGTATAGGAAGTAATTGAAAATGAAAAGGTATTATTCATTTGAAGAGATTGCCGACTTCATCTTGGATATAACTAAGAGGCTTTTGCTTCCTGCACAATGAAATAAATGTTGTTAAGAGTATATATTTTTAAAAGTAGGTATTTTCGTTCTTCTTTTCTCTATCTTCCTTGATATTGCACTGTTTTGTTGTGAGTGTGACTGGAATTTTGTTGTTGCTCATTTTACTTTAATTATTCTCTTATATTTGTTTGGCGATTTCCATTCCTTTCTAGTTAGGTTCTGGTGGTCATTGACACCACTGTCATAAGAAGAACGTAAGCAACACGTTTTATTTTTTATTTTTTCTACTTTCATAAAGGGTGATTCAGAAGAATGTCAGAATTTGAATTCTAGACAAATACCAGAATTTGAATTCTGTAACAGGGGGAGAAGTGCATTATCTTAAACCTTAAATCCTGCAAGAAATTGATCTAGGGAAGGGATTGATTTTGTTTTCAGAGTGTCTTTTTATCGCCTTGCTATATTTTTAAGTAGATGAACTATCATGTGAATGCAAGGTATTAACAATGTTCCAAATAGGTTTGACACTCGCTTAGTTGATCTTGCAACTTTAGTAGCATAGTCTTTTTTTCATACCTTTTGTTTTCAGTTTTTCAGTTGATACACACAAAAATATCATATCTAAATATATAATGTTGTGCTATTTATTTTTGAGGTTAACCTTACCAATAATGTCAACTTCTTTAAAGTGATTCAAGATGACAACAAACTCCTGTTGAATTGACAATTCTGTTGAACATTCATCGGATGAAATATCCAAAAAGCTTAATTGTGTCTATGTGATAGGCAATGATTGTAGTGATATGTTACCTATACCAAATGAAATCAATTCATAAGCACAAGGAAGACATGAGTATATCTAAGGATACAACCGTACTGTGTTTTGTCTAAGCCAACATATTTAATTGAATCATTCTCTTCCACAATATGTTGTAAAGTATATTTTGACACAAAACCAAACAATTTTATGTATGTTGTCACGACCTACCACATGAAGATCCTTCTGAAATGAAACTTTAATTGTCTTATATTACAAGATAATCATCTTGTTCATGGAATCCTAACAAATCATAAGTCTTCCATGGAGGCCTCAAGCATCCTCTTTAGACTCCAATGTGCACCTTTAACCATAGAAAGGAAAAAAAATATTAATAGACTTCTGTTTCCCATTAAATTTACAATAATACATACATATATGTTATTTATTATGTTACCTAAGTGTATGACCCTTTCCATCTATCTCTTAACAAATTTTTCTTTGTGTGGAATTAACCAAGTAGTATTGACATATTCAAAAAATATGTACTACGAACAACTATGTTAAAATCCTTTTACATGATTACAGTCCACAACATATTTCCAAGCTTTCATCACTTGATCTTATACTTTTCTTAGATGTACTAACATTTTAAATTTTGCTTTCACATTTTAGTCAATGCCAAAGCGACATAAAAAAACAAAAGCTTAATATAATATTTATTGCATCCATGAAAGCAATATTTCTTTTACTAACTATAACCTTAGGGTAAAAATATTGTGTAAACAATTCAAATTAATTATATTTTATTAATTCTTGTATGCATTAGACCTCGATCAAGAACTTGACGTGTTAAAAAAATAGAAATTGGAGATAACATCATCTTTAAACAACTTTTCAATTCAACTACAGACTTATTTTACCATAATTTAATAGTAGATGGTTTAGAGGTTAGGATTTAACTATTAAATTTCTTATTAATAAATATAATTATAAGATTAATAATTTAATTTAAATTTGCATACATTTAAAATGTAAATATGATTTAAATTAATAATAATTTTCAACCTTTCAATTCTTTATATTTAAATTAACATTTTAAAATCCTATTGTAAAATAAATTTTTAATATTTTTTAATATATTGTTATTATTTTTATGTTAATATAATTTGAAAAATAATTATCATTATAACTCATAATTATATTTTATATTATTTTTAATAATATTCAAAAATCCATATTAAATATAAATAATTATAAATAACAACCACTTTTTTCTTAAAAAAACTTGTGTTATATACATATATATTTAAATTATATCAAAATTTATTTATTATTAATAAAATTTATCAAAAAAATATTTAAAATTTGTTTTTATCTATATTTGAAAAATGGAAAAGAAAAGAAAAGAATTAGAATTCTGAATTCGGACAAATTTTTCAACTAATGGACAAGGAGGTAAGTGAGAGAAACTGGTCAATTTTTGACTGTGAACAATAAACTAGTTTAATTGCATAAATAAATTGACAAAGGGTTACTAAAAATTTGTGTAACCAAGAGTTTAATTTATAAATAAACAGTGATTTTATTATATGATAAAAAAAAAAAAATCCTTTGGGATGGTGCAGTCTTAAACCCTAAACCTGAGTTGGGTGCGAGGTGGAAGAATGGAGGAAGGAAAAGTTGATCGGAGGTTTCCCGTGAAGCCGAAGCTGAAATCGAAAGCGAGAGGGCCAAAGCAAACCCCTGAATCAAAGTACTGGTCTTCCTTCAAGACCCGCCAAATCCCCAACCTCATCTCCGTCCCTTCCCTCACCTTCTCTCCCACTCCCCCTCACTCCTTCGCCGCCGCCCACTCCGCCTCCCTCACCCTCTTCAGCTCCCAAACCCTCTCCCCCACCGCCACCATCTCCGCCTTCTCCGACGCCGTCTCCTGCGCCTCCTTCCGCTCCGACGCCCTCCTCCTCGCCGCCTCCGACCTCTCCGGCCTCGTCCAGGTCTTCGACGTCAAGTCCCGCACCCCCCTCCGCCGCCTCCGCTCCCACACCCGCCCCGTCCGCTTCGTGCACTTCCCTCTCCTCGACAAACTCCACCTCATCTCCGCCGGGGACGACGCCCTTGTCAAGTTCTGGGACGTCGCCGAGGAGGCTCCCGTCGCAGAATTCATCGGCCACAAGGACTATGTCCGGTGCGGAGACTCTTCCCCTGTTAGCTCCGATGTCTTCATTACCGGCTCTTATGACCACGTCGTCAAGCTCTGGGACGTTAGGGTTAGGGATTCGAAATCGTCGGTGCAGGTCAACCACGGAGCGCCCGTGGAGGATGCTGTCTTTTTGCCGTCCGGAGGGATGGTTGCGACGGCGGGTGGGAATTCCGTCAAGCTGTGGGACTTGATAGGCGGCGGGAGGCTTTTGTTCTCCATGGAGAGTCACAACAAGACGGTGACTTCGTTATGTGTTGGTAGAATAGGGAATGATTTTGGAGAGGAATCGAATCATTCTAGAATTATGAGTGTGGGGTTGGATGGCTATTTGAAGGTGTTTGATTATGTATCATTCAAGGTTACACATTCTATGAGGTTCCCTGCGCCTCTTTTGTCTGTTGGTTACTCGCCGGATTGTTCAACGCGAGTGATTGGGACCTCCAATGGGGTGATCTATGCTAGCAAGAAGAAGGTGAAGGAGAGTGAAAAGGACAAGGAGACTGAGTCCAGTTCGTTTTGGAGAGTTGCCCCAGTGGAGCATACTGAGAAGAGAGTGTTGAGGCCTTCTCATTTTAGGTATTTCCACAGAGGGCAAGGAGAGAAACCGTCTGCAGGGGATTACTTGGTTATGAAGCCCAAGAAGGTGAAGTTGGCTGAGCATGACAGATTGTTGAATAAGTTTCAGCATGCAGAGGCTCTGGTGTCTGTGTTGGAGAGTAAGAACCCCGAGAATGTGTTGGCTGTGATGGAGGAATTGGTGGCTAGGAAGAGGTTGCTCAAGTGTGTCTCCAACTTGAGTGTGGAGAAGCTGGAACTGCTCTTGGTGTTCTTGCATAAGTATTGTACCATGCCTAGATATTCCAGTTTGCTGATGGGATTGACCAAGAAAGTTCTTGAAATGAGGGCGGATGATATTAGAGCTTCTCAAGCCCTCAAGAGTCATGTGAGAAATCTCAAGAGGTCTCTTGAAGAGGAGATTCGGGTGCAGCAGTCATTGCAAGAGATACAGGGTATAATTTCTCCTTTGTTGAAGATTGCTGGAAGATGAAATTTTGGGCTTCTCATCTATGAGCTGATTTTGTTAGGCTATCGTCTTTATCTTATTTTTTATTTAAGAATGTATTCTTTACTCTGGAATTTTGTTCAAGCAATGTCAGTTTCTCTAGAATTTTGTTGGCAAATTTGATCCTTGGAAAGCACCAGGAAATGTTTTAAATTACTTACAGTTGTGTTGAAGGGATTCAGCTTGCATTTTCATCTATCGTCTAATTTATATAATTTTGTTTGGTATTATGGCTCTCACAACATGAGTATCTTCTATCATGCTGTGTATTGTGCATGATATTGCTGTGTTTTCATATCCCTATTCTTCCTTTGGAAAAATTGGTATAAATTCTCAAAACTAGATTGTTGTGTGCTATTAAATTAGAACTCTCTGCGCCTATGTAGCAGGTATCCGGATTTTCTAGCAGCCTACTTTTAGATAAAGGTATAATGTGCTATTATATTAAATCACTGAACCTTGAATTGCTGTAGTGACAGTGCATCGAATTTGTTAACAATTTACTAAATTTGGCAAAATGACTCTTGAAAATGCTTCTTTGCTATGCTCCTTAAGTTTGCAATATAACATTACTCCTTTCCTAAGAGGTGACCATTTGCGTATGAATGTTTAGATAGACTTAACAAGGCAAGCTGGTAATGAACTCATGGTGATTTTATTTAATGATTAAGTTGACATTACAAATTTATTTTATATATTCAATAAGAAGTCATAAGTTTTCAGGCTAGATGGATCAAGGATTTGGCTATAAATAATATACATAGCTACATCCAATGATTTAGCAACTATCATAATCAACTCAAATTAAACTATAGAGCGTGGAAAATAATGCAAGGGATGTTTTAAAGCTTTACATTGAGAATCTAAACCTTCGGGCTTAATCTGGCTTCAGTAGTGTCTAGTATTTTACTTATCTGCTGTGCCTAAGTGATGATAGAAGGATTTCTGACGGAATATTTGAATGCTGATGCTGTAATAGCTATAGAACTACAGACTGTTGGCTGTTACTTCACTTCTCTAGATCTGGTTTTCTTTGGAAGCTAATACCCTCCAGCATTATATCGGAAAAACAAACCGGAATTTGTGTTATTGATTTTAACAAAGCTGCTGGCTTTAATTTAATGACCACAGACCCTGATTATAAGCCAGACAAAGGAAACTGAAACCATTTAAACATAAAGTAATATAAGCAGTCCAAACAAAAGAATATTTGTTATTCCACAGTTATTCATATATTACCTTTTGAAATATTGATTTTTGTATAACACGTACATGTGTTGTGAGTATACAAGTGGGTGAACTTTGCCATGCCCCCAGCCATTGTTCAGCTGAAAGCTCCTGTCTAAAGTATTTGGTGATCTTCTGGGTCAGTGGTGATTTGCCCATATATCAAAGTGGCTTATAGTATCAATCAACTCTTCTCTGTCCCAATTTTAATGCGGTATCTTCTATCATGTAATCCTCTATCTTTTTATTTATTTGATGTCCTTGGAACTTAGTTCCATCATTCTCATCATGAACTAACATGTGTGAAATATAAACATCCATATTCTTAAACTGTTGAACAATAATTTCTCCTTTGGTAGCAGATCACCAAATTTGTTTTTAAGAGTATATGTTAGTATGTGTCATAAACATTATGAAGTTCATATGTTAGCTACGGTTGAGGTCTTGAGGGATATTATTCTGCACTTGGCAAAGTTAGTTCATTATTTTGAATTCAGTATAAGTGTAATTAATTAGCTCTTAAAAATATACCTTTCCTATGGAGTCGTGGTAAGGTAGCTACTTTGTGATCTAGAGGTTACAAATTTAAATCTTGGTTACAGTTTCTCTGCTTGCTGGGAGTAAGATTAATTACCCTTCATCACTAACTGGGAGCCTCAAGGTTTCAGGTGCTTGCCTTTGCTTGTGGATTTAACATTTTGTGAATGGTTTGTTTTATTTAATTAGCCTTACACCATTTCTGAAATTGTTTTCCCATAAAAAATCATGTCTAGAAATGTTTACCTACAATTTGTTGCAATTTGAAGCAAAATGTGCCGAATGATGGTTGGAGTTAATATGTCACGTGTGTTCTTTAACAAGATTGGTTAATCTTACACGGACTAGGATCCCCTCCAATTTTGTCAGAACTGGATGAAGTCTCAACCCTCACTTAGTTTTTATATTCAATAATTTTAGTTTTAAAACATATAGCTGGAGCATTGATGAATGGTGAGATTTTAAAACTGGACACTATCCAGTTTTTCTGAGGATCCATCTTACACTTGGTCTGTTTTGGTCTTGTTCTGTGTAAATAATACATTTATTCTAATAAATACCCGAGTGATATTTTGTTAAAGCATTTTTATGCTCTGCATAGGCGGAAACATTTTGGAATTAGGTATTGTATATTTGATCCTGTCTTGGGAGATTACGTTCAAGAACAGCACATTGGACATCACTGCCTTGCTACTTGCTCTTTTAAATCACTTGGGGTGTTTTTGTTTTTAAGAACTGGAAAGTGAGAAGTGAGAAATATATTTGAGAAGAAAGAGATTGAAAAGTAAGATTGTTTGGAAAAATAAGGAAAAATTAAAAGGAAACGAATAGAAAGTATACTGATAATGTGATTTGTGTGATTAAAAAAATTTAATTAATAGAATTGTAAAATTATAATTTTACTTTATGATTAAAATTAATTTAAAATAAAAATGGTTATTTATTTGTATGTGATTAAATTATTTTCATTATGATATGTGAACTCATTAAAAAAAACTAATTATCTCATATTGTTAATATATATAAAATTATTGGAAAATGATTTACATAAGATTAGAATAAAAATATTGTAGAAGATTTAACTTTGTAAGTTTTGTAAAATTTAATAAAATAAACAGAAATTAACATAAGATTTAACATATCACGAGCAGAATCTAATACTAATATTGTTAATAGATCTAAAAATGTATATAAAATATTTTCATAAAATAAAATTGTAATTAAAATAAAATGATTATTGTTAATATTGTTGTTATTTAAAATATTTATTTTGATTATAGTTTTTTTTTTTAAATTGCTTATTATTATTTCAAAATTTTATTATAAAACTACTATTATTATTTATTTTAATTTTATTATTGTTATTATTATTATTATACAAATATACTATATATGTTATATAATCTAATCGATTATATTGGGTTATATAGTTGTATAATTAGGTTGTATAACGTAATTGATTATGTTATGTTATCATTTTTACTAATTTTTATTTTTTTTCTCTATCTCATCTGTGTTTCAACCATCAAATCTTGTTTGAGTTTTTGAATATTTTTAATTAAACTATCATCATAAAAGTACCATTACACTAATAATAAACTTTTTTTACACTTTCAATTTTATACTACAACACACCAATAACAGCAATTAAACTTAATTATCAAGTTCACATGCACAATAAAAGAAAAATAAAGATAATAATTTCGGCTCCTCAAGTAATGTGAACTATTTTTTCTTTATTTCTTTATATTCGCAAAACGTAGCCTAAATCCTTTTCTTGAGATTTTTTCTTTTTTTTTCTTTTCTAGAAATCAAATTCAAGAGTAATGATATGCTGACATCCAATAAATTTTACAACCATTTTACAACTATCATTTTATCTTTTATTTTTTTTTATAAATACAAAATTTTATTTCCATAATAAATATAACATCCTCAAAAATAAATTATAATATAGTTGTTATAGTTGTCAAAAAAAATAATTATTTTCCTTAGTTCAAATCGGTATCATTCCCACTTTTTACTCATTTAGATCAAACAATATTAATATTTTTTAAAGTCGTCTAAAGATTAGCATTCTAGTTAACTAACAAAGTAAAATCAAGATTGAAAATGTTTTAGAAACACACTTTTTTTCCACTTATAAATCCAAACTTTAGTCCCTAGAAGTTAAATAATCATAGGCACATTTGTTAACCTTTGATTAATATAAATGAAACTATTTGTACAAATACTAGAAATTTATAATAATCTGAATATTATATTAAATAAAAAAAATCATGTTTATAGACCAAATTTTTGTATACTTTCCCAATTCATGTAAAGTCATGGAATATATTGCTAATTTCCTGAACAAAATGTGTCTTTTGTCTTAGGCAATAACTTTGTGAGTAATCTTTCAATATTTATTGTGTTAATCTCTGAGAAATCTATTTTAGTAAAGAATTTTTTTTCAATTTTTTTAAAAATAGCTGTTTAGTATGATTTTCCATACTTCTGATATTACTTTATTAGCTAGTTTGTTTTTGTTCAATTTTAAAGGCAGTAATATTCTAAAGGATGTAATATATCTATCTCAGCAAGAGAAGTTCACATCAGTGGATACAAACGTACTTTTATGCTTAAAAACACATTTAAAGGCCTTTGACAACTCAAAGTAACAACTGAGAGATTACATAAAGTAGGAAATTAAGACAACAAAACAGCTCTTAATTAGTGCTAAACCTGTTTATGAGTTCACAACTGAACACTTGTTCCGAATTTCTCCAGCAGAGTCAGTGAGGACTCCAATGTTTCCCATTCTCTTCATTGACTGTGCGAACTCTGTTAAGAACTTGTCTTCATCCACCAACTCTTTAGCTATATCTGCTGACTGATCCAATGTTAGAAGGGCAGCATCTGATTGGAACAGACCCTTGTTCTGGAGAAGGTTAGGATAATAGTCTTTATCGAAAGTGGTAGAGCTTCCAGGGTCCATTTCCACCGTTGTGGTTGTGTCACTCAGACTCTCGCACTTGGTCTTCAAGAATGCAGCGTAGGTGCCATTCAAAGATGGGTCTTGATCACCTTTCCCAGTGAAATTATAAAGCCTGTTACTGAACAAGTTGCAATGCCCAACTCCAATTGTGTGTGCCCCTACATATATATACATACACAATTGTGTTAAACTGTTAATTAGTTAATGTGTATTATATAAACTCCATGCAGAAAAAAAAATGCATTTTGGCATGTATTAGCAATTAATATTATGAATGTTACCTGATAATACAACCAGATCGTGCAAAGTGAGACCTTTGCTAGTAAAACTCTGTCTGAGTTGGGTGATGTTGAAGAAAGGTGCTGGGATATTGGCCAAGGCTTCGTTACTTGTGGATACGGTGCCATCTCTTCTACCAGTGAGAACTTCCCACATTGGTTTATTAAACTGCAAAGTTTATATGTCAATAAAAACATACAAAAAAGTAATAACCTAATATATAAGTGTTAAAACAAATTCAACATGTATCTATAATTAGAGTGGTACATATGAAGAGTTAGCTTACGTGAACAGAAACAGCGTCCCTTGCTGCCAGTGCCAGTATGTCAGCACAAGATACAGTTTTGGGACATTTTGCTTCCACTGCACTTTTTATGTCATCTATGACATCAAACCCAGCCAAAGATAGATTTGGAATTGCGTCCCTCTCTGCCGTGTTACTGGCAGTAGAGTTCAACAAAACCGACGCATCACAACCCTGAAATGTCCATTTCCAGTGAAACCATGTTATGCTATATACACATTAATTGTATTATGTGGCCCCAAAATAACAGTTAGCACTTTTGCATGTTGTAATATGTGCCACGGTGAAATTTGTGTACCAAAACTGGATAAAAATATCCCTTAAAAGAAAACATAAACACGTAAGACATGGAATTGATAGTAATATGTATGTATATACCCTGACAAAACAATCATGAAAATGCAATCTAATCAGCTTGGCTGGCAAATTGGGATTAGCAGACACATGCTGCTGTGTTTGGCTCTTAATGATGTCTTCAGCTTGAGGGCAGGAATCGCGGTAGAAATTTTTCCTTAGGCTGCCACCTTGACAAACCCCAAGGAAAAGTACAACACATAGCAAAATTCCGATCTTCATATTCAAATGCAACCCTTCTTAACTCACTTCCCTGTAGTAATTAGTATATATATATTGATAGCTTGAGAAATGGAATGCTTAGCTTCAAGGACCTTGCTCCCTTTTATAGGCATTACAAGTCATCCTTCTATTATGTATTTTATAATTGTGTGGGAGAGATTACTTCAAGTTATAACCAGCCAGTGCCCTTGTTCAAATATAATTGCATGCATCTCTTCAATCATTGGACGCAATATGCATGCATAGGGCATATCTATTAGTTATAGTTTCATTCAAATATGCACCTACCAATGAACAGTGACGACACGGCTTTGAAATTAATAGAATATAAACCCAAAGAATAATCAACTTTAAAAAAACAAAACCTTAGTATTTCAATTCTGTAGTGGTTAGAACATGCCAGCCTTGTATAATTGTATTCCTTTTTGTCACAATCTTCTTAGGTCAACCCTCTTTTAAGTTTTCTTGTGCAGTTATAACTCTCTGAACTATACACGTCTCTTAACATATATATCAAAGAGTCATAGTGAGATGCAAATCCAGGCAGAATATATATCTTAAAGTCTTTAGTTTAGCCCATAACATTTGCGTTTTAATATTTAGATTGAGCCGTTTTGAAGCATTATAACTGCTTCCATTATTGGTTTGCCAAAAAATAATAGTTGGAGACTGATTCCCATTTCATATATGACCAGCTTATATCAGAAAGGTTCATACTTTTGAATTCAAGAATCAAAGTATGAAAACGTAGCATGAATTGGTTGGTTCAAGTAGTATCCAATCCCTTTAAATAAAGTCTTGGATTAAAACATCGTAGATAAAAAAAAGTGATTGAAAGATAAGATTTGTTAAAGATAATCAATCAAACTTTCTTATCGAAAATTATAGTAAAGTCAGTGAATATTTTCTCCTGCTGATATACAGTTATAAGAAAACGAAGTAAAAACAACTAAAGGGGAGAAAAAAGCACGACATGATTTCATGCTATTACGAGGTTTGTTTAATTAGGAGATTGTTATAAAAAATGGTATATAGTAGTAAATATAGAGTTCGTGTTGAATACAAAGGCAGTTATCAAAATCAATATGGCTATGCTCATTCAAAGGTTGAGTTGGAGTTTTGTCAGGTAATGAAACTGGCTAAATCGGATATATGTGCAGATGCTTCGTGTTTATATTATTATCCAACCAATTGTAGATATATGCTAAACAGTTGAATACATTGCCCTGTTGTTTCTTGTGATAGAAGGTAACAACTCAAATTATTTGCATTCCAAGGAAGGTTTAATTAAAGGGGGGCAAAAGAAATTTCATTAACCAAAGTCAATGCTTATCTGTGCATGGTTTTCATGTCTGTCTTCTAGCTAAACCCTCTGCACATGGTTGCTCGAACACGGCTTTAAGATGTCTCGTCTTTAAACACAAATGGTTCGGGTATATTCATTTCAATTCTCTCAATAAGCACATATATATCCTCGTTCTTGCACGATGAGACTATAAACTAGTGTAAAAGTCACAAAACAACAAGTTTGACCTTGTGTTCACATAAAAGTCAACATTCTGCCAGAGGTTGAGATTATTATAGGTTTTATATGACCAGCATGTTTGTGCTATAAACATTTTTTTTTAATATCGTGATTGTTATTTGTTTTTATTAGTGGATGATATATCTAATTCCATTATAAGACTTTACAGAAATTGGCGGTGTTACCTCTGAAGAGCTTAAAAAAGGGTATCTTCCCCTAATTGAATATTTGGTTCATAAAAAAAAAAAAAAAAATGGGTTTGCCTTAGCAAGGTACTTTACACTAAACTTGGATTGTTATGTTTAATCCTTTCCTCTCTTCATTTTCAATGAAAAAATTTTAAATAAAGTCAGAAATACGTTTAGTTGAATTTTTGACTTTTAAAAATGTTTCTGAAAATAAATCTATATTTGAAAAAAAATCTTTTGATATGAAGTGTGATTCATAGAAGAGTTTATGGGTACATGTTGTGAAAGCATAAAATAGTTCAGAGATGAAGACCAAATAAATGCATGTTCGTTAATCATTTTATCTTTAAATAAAGTTAGAGAGAGTCAAACAAATAGAATTTATTTTTAGGCACAACTAAAACAATTTCTTATGTTCTAAGCAACAGAAAATCAAACTTCGACAAACTTGATAAAATGTCTGTGTATGTAATTGTTTCAGCACACTTTCAGCAAATCCTCTCCCTACCTCAATAATTGCAAACACCTAAAAACTTCAAATCTGGACATATGCACCTTGTTATTTTGTTCTGAGGTAGAATAATTTCACTTTTTGTCGTATCTGAAACTCCTCGAGTTGCTCTACATAATTTATCCTGCAAGTAACTATTCAAAAATTTATATTTCTTATTTATATATTCATTTTTTCAGTCTTTATGTACAATCACATGTCAATTTGGTTCAGTATACAGAGTTTAGTCTGGAGCCCCATATCAAAAAGCCCACATAAAAAAAAATCATAGGACCAAAATGTCAACAAAGACTAACTCATGGACCATTTTTTAAAATAAAAAACTGTTTAAAAATGAAAATAAAAAATAATTACTTAAGAAAGTCTTTATACATGTGAAAAACATTTATTCAATGGCCAAGATTAACTCATGGACATTTTTTAAAGTAAAAAACTTTGTTTAAAAATGAAAATAAAAAAATGATTACTTAAGAAAGTCTTTATACATGTAAAAAACATTTACTCATTCCAAATCCAAATCCAGTATATATAAAGTTTGATCAAGCTTATGTCAAGTTAAGCTGAACTGGCATTATGCCAAGTTGGTCAAAATAGACCTAGGTCAGGTCGAGTTTAGGTCAGATCAAGATAAATTAGGTTCAAGTCAGGCTGAGAGAAGCTTGACTCAAGTCATCCAAGTCCAGACTGAGCACAGGTTGAAACAAGTTAGGTCAGATTAAGTCTAAGTCAGATCAAGTTCAATTTCAGGTAGGTCAAGTTAGGCTGAAACAAGTTCGACTCATATTGGACCAAGTTAAGTTGGATCTATGTTAACCAAGTTGAGTCGTGCCTAGGTCAGGATAAGTCGAGTAAGATCAAGTTTATCCAAGTCAGTCTTAGGTCAGTATGGACAAGGTTAGATTCGGTACAAGTCAAGTAGGTCGAGTTGAGTTGGATCCAAGTAAAGTTAGGTTTGATCAGGTCCACATCTTGCTGAGTTAAGTTGTGTCTACATCGAACTAAGTCGAGTTGAACCTACCTTGAAGCAAGTTGAGTATGACCCACCTGGGTTATGTCGAATGGGTTCATGTCAGGTCAAGTAGAGCCAAACCCACATTAGATAAGGTCAAGTTAAACTCATGGTGGGTTGAGTCGAGTTAGGCCCACATTAGGTCAGGTCATGTTGTTCCCATCTTAGGACAAGATTTTTTTAGTCCAGCTCGAGCTAAGTTGAGTCGAGCCCACCTTTTGGCTCATTTGATTTGGGCTAACCTCTAATTGATTCGAGTTCACCAACCTCGGGTTGAGTCGAGTCGGGGCCAGGTTAGGCTGATTCGAGTCAGGTCCAGGTCGGGCTTAGTCGAGTCTGATTCACATCGAGTTGTGTCAAGTCATGCCCATGTTGGGCCAAGTTCAATCGAACCCACTTTAGACTGAGTTGTGTGAGGTCCGCATCAAGTCGAGTAGAGTCAACCCCAAATCCTACCTAATAGAGTTTGGTCCTGTCAAGGTTGGATAGAGTTGGGCTCATCTCAAATCGAGTCAAGTTAGGCTCACGTTTGGTCATCTTGAGTCAAGCCCTCACCATGCCAAGTCAAGTTAGGTGCATCATAGGTTAAGTTAAGTCAAACATATCTTGGGCCAAGTCGAGTCAGACCTATTTCAAGCTGAGTTGAGTTGAGCCGAGTCGATTCGAACCCACCTTGGATTGAGTCGAGTGAAACACACCTCTAGATGAGTCAACTCAGGCCCACATCAAGTTGGGTTATGTTGAGTCTAAGTGGGGTTGAGTCTAGTCAAACTCATATTGGTTCTAGTCAAGTCAATCTCACGTAAAGCCAAGCCAAGATGAGAAATATTAAGTCAGTCAAACCTCCAACAAGACAAGTTTAGATGGGGTAATGTTAGGTTATGCTGAGATAGGGTCGATCAAAATCAAACCCACAGGTCAGGCCAAACTCAAGTTGGGTTGGGTCAGCCTAGTCTAGCAAGTTAGATTTAGCCTTAACCTCCCAATTAAGTTATAAAGAATAAAAATTAGTTTACGATTTGTAATTAATGTAAAATATTTAGGAATCAATTATAATTTAGAATATTTTAAGGACTCAGTACAATTGTAAAAAATATTTAAGAGTTAATTGAAGACTTTTCTAACCCACACATTTGTTTGGCCAATAAAAAAGGACTTATTTAAGGAATAAGTTAAAATTGAGTCATGACTAATAAAAAATTGTGTTTTTTAAAAAAATATGAGAAGATTATGGAAGGAAATTAGACTTCTATTAATGGATTCAACATAAAACAATTAAAAAATTAAGTTGAAATAGTCAAGGATATTAAACTAATAAGAGATATAAGTATAAAATACAATACAAAATAAAAATTGTGAATAAATAAGAAAGACATAAATATTGGATTCAAAAAGGAGATTTCCTCAATGAAAAAAATATTCATTAATATTTTCATAATTTTTTTTACAATGGAAGATATTAAAAATTAGAAAAAATATCAATAAAGAAGTATATTGAAATTTAAAAATAAATAAATTAGTAAAATATATAATAAACGTTATTTTTATTTCTATCTCTAATGATTTAAAGTATGTATGTAAACCACTAATACTTATTTAAAAAAATTATCAAAAGAAAACGTTTAATTTATACATATATTTTCCTAATATACTAAGGTTAGATGTATTTTTTCACTCCACTAGTATAACTTATGCATAAAAAATTCAATTTTTGGTTGTGAAAAAAATATTTATTAAACAAGGTAACATTCTCTAAGGAATTATTAGTTTTGTATTATCAATTGGAGAATACTCAAAATAATTTACATCAAAGTGGCTACTTTCTCGAAATTAGGTTGCTTTAGTGTGTAATATAGTTTACATGAATTCCAAAGTAGTTGAACAAAGAATTATGTGAGAGAAAGAATTGAAATCAACCTCCATTATAGCTGTTTGGAAAGGAAATCCAAACAAACCCTTACTCGTCTCTACATAGAAAGAAATAGTCGGCCTATTCCATTGTTTTTAAATTATTCTCTTATATCCTTTTTATTCCAAAAAAGTTAGAAATTTATTCAAAAAACTATTTTCATTTGACATATCGTATCAATGTTTGAAATTTAAATGAAATTCAAATTTAAATAGCATCAAGCAATAGTATTTAAAATGAAATAAAACGTTAAACGTATAATTCAACTTAGGTGAAATTATTTTAACTTAACAATAATCTCAGTTTTAAGTATTAGACATAAAACTATCCTAACAGTTTTTATAAGTTATAATAACCTTATCTACTTGAACCCTCACAAATTACACTAATATAGTTATTCCCCACCACTAGAATCAAATAGGAACATTTGAGGTAAAAGGGAAGTGCTAGCAAATGGTAATAATGATGAAAGAAGCTAAATTAAGTGACAATGATGAACACTAATGTAGATTCCAATGTAGATAACACGAACAATGACATAAACAGTAGAGCCATACCAATAGCTATGTTCCCTCACAGACAGAAAGTACAAAAAAAAAGAAGAAGACGGCATGCAAAACAAAACAAAATATCCAAGAAATTCATTATTAATTTATACAAATAAAATAAAGTTAGACAATTTTTTTTTGTTTTGAAATTTGAACATTGGCTTTTGGAGGGAAGGAGGGAGGGAGTAATGTGTGTCTGAGAGAAGATCTTATATGAATCTGTTTTTATGAAAAATATATAACATAATATAACATCATATGTATGTACAAATCAATCTCAGGAATGCAAAGATGAAGGTATCAGATCTATGGGTCCCACCATAATGATCCATGTTGGGTCGACAATGACTCAATTCCTTCCGCTCCGTGTCTCCATTCCTCAACCCTGGCCCGGTTGGATTCTCTATTTTTCAAACTGCAACCAGTTTTTTTTATTTCCTCTTTTTGAGTTTTTTGTTTTGTACTTAATATTGAAAATTTATTAAATTGTTGATTATTGATCTCAGTTGTTAATCTTGGTTTTTTGGATATTGCTTACTATTTTAAATAAAATTCTCTTTTAGAATGTGTACCTTGAAAAATTATAAAATTAAACTTACTTATGCTTTGTTTTGATACTCGTTTTCACTATTTTACTCATTTAAAGGATATGAGACAATTTTTTTTGAAAAGAAGACTTAAAAAATCTTGAAGTTGAACATTGTAATCACCTAAAAGTATTTGGAAATAGAAATGTCATAACTCTTGAACGTTAGTAATTATGCTTATGATAAAATACATTTTTTCTACATGATTTGCTCATCTAAATGACAGAGATCAATTTTGCATTTGTTAATAAGAGAACTTAAAAATCTTCAAGTTAAACCTTGAAATCATTGGAAAAACTTTTCAAATGAAGACATTATACCTCTTGGAATTTTCTTATGAAAAATTACAAATAAAACAAACTTTTGTTTCATCGAAGTTTTTTTTTTCATATTTTAATCATCTAATTCACATAAGCCATTTTTTTGAAAGAAAACTTAGACAGTTCTCATGTTAGACTTTGGAATCGTCCAAAAAGACTATGAAACAAAGATGTTTTAAGTTTTTCAAGCTAAAACATTTGTTACGAAACATTTTAAATGAAATAACCTAACTTTGTTCGATTGTATCTATTTTCGTTAAATGTTTACTATTTTAAACGAAACATTCTTTGATGATATATAATACGAAAGAGTATAAAGACATAACCATTTGTTTGGTATAAATATTAACTAATTTTTCATGTTTTACTCATCTAAATCACATAAGAATAACTTTGTTAGGAAAAGGAGTTAAAATCTTCAACTTAAGTTTTTTAATTACCTAAAATACTTTTTAAACAAAAAGTTATAAATTTCCAATATTTTTAAAACTAACTTTAATATAAAGCTTTATTTAGTTTGAAAGTGAAAAAACAAAACTAGACATCAACAATTTATTCTTATTTGGACTCTTTGCACATGAAAACAAAATCTCAAATCAATTGTTTGTATATATATATATATATATATATATATATATATATATATATATATATATATATATATATATGACATATATAGTTTGAAATGGTTAATCACATTGAAAAGAAAAAAGATCTTTTTATTATTTTTATCGTAGTCTTGCATTTTGTTTTCAAGACAGATGAAGAAATTGGTGTCTATTATTTATGTTTTGTTTTTTCTTTGTTTCAATCAACAAAAACATTACTTGAATAGTAGCTCACCAAACTCCACATGTTTGACTTGGAGTGGTTGTGACAGATTGTAAAATAGTGTATCTGGGTAGTGAAAGTGAATGGCATGAAAAAGACACATAATTTTGAGTACCAATCAGGTTGGTGCAGTCAAAAGAGGAGACTTTGCATTGGATCCAAATAACAATGACAAATATGACAAATAGTTTCAGAAACCAATGTGAGATTAATAACCAAAACAAAAATGAGGGGTTATCACTCTTCTTCCTTTAATCACGCCGATTACATAAAAAGGATTCATAGTTATTGGAAATACAAAAGTTGTCTCTCCAATAATAATAATAATAATAATAATAATAATAATAATAATAATAAGATGAATAATAAAAGAAGAATAATAGTCTCTGACCAGTCTCAATAATCTTTTCTTAATTTTAAGAATACCCCTCTCTGGGCCCAGAAACAAAAGAAACTTTTTGCAACGCTCTTCCAAAAATTCGAATTCCTCTTTTTAAAGTACTGATGCAGTATGTCTTCGTCCTGAATTTCTTGAGAATTGCTATTTTCTTTGCATCACACACACGGATACCAGCGGAATTAATTTAACTATTTTTATTTCCATTTTAAAGTAAAAATTGTAATTATCTCTAATGAAAATTGTATTTGTTCTATATGTGTATATCTAAGTAGGAACCCATTTAAATATTTATTAAATAATTTTTTTTTAAATTAAAAATAATATTATTAAAATTTTAAAATAAAAAAAATATTTTTTATTAGAAATCTTACTACATATAAGACTTTTCAAGTATAATTCTCTCTCTTTACAAGTAGTTTTGGAAAAATAAGTTAATTTTAAAATTTAATTTTTAACATGATATGAGAGTTACGTAGAATATATACTAATAAGATTTCTTGAGCATATATTGTCATTTATTGTAAGATTATTATTAAATTATCCACATTACATAAGTTGGTAGAAATATCACCTTCCAAATTGGTTTTATAATATTATATTAGTCTATTTAAATTTTTTTTTCTCCATATCAAATAATAAATTATAATTGTATAAATTTTAAAATAATGTTCTTAAAAGTTAATTTTAAATTTAATTTGACCTCATAACTTGATAAGTTAAGATTTATAATCTTGATTATAAATTTATTTTAGGTAACTTTTTTTAATAAAAATATCAAATAAATAAAATGTATATCACTAATTTAAAGAATGAGCCGAGATTCAAAAGAAATTTATATATACATCATCGATTTAAAAATTCAAATATTATCTATACATATATTAATATTCAATAAATCCAAATATTTTTTATTAACATCCAGAACATAAAATCAATATCTACATTTATTAGTTTATTTGGTATTCTTAATTATATTACAAAAAATACTTATTCTACGAGTTTTATTATCTAATTCAGGAAAAAAATTAGGTTATATTTGTATGATTTTATTTTTTTCGTGTTATTTTTATTGAAAAATGAAAGTTTAAAATAAATTGGATAATAACATAAAATATATGATTTTCTTATACTTTAATTTTACAAATTTATTTATTATGAAAGGTTTATGTTTTTATTAATTTTGATATGTAAAATTAGATGGTAAAATAAGAAGGTATATCATAAAAAATCAGTTCAGGTTCCTTTCAAGGAAAAGGAATAGAATGTATATGGCTTTGTAACAACTATTCATTTTATTACATGATATTTTATTCTTTACTCACAATGGATGATAATGAAGATTATTTTCGTCTGTAAAAAATTATTTTAATTCTTATATTTAATATATATGTTTTTTCCTTGTCTACATCTCTTTTTATTAAGTGGGTATATTTGCACATAAAATAAATATGTAATTAAAATTACAAAAAGAGAAGGAGTATTTTGAAATTTAAGTGAACTTTGTAAACATTTAACATGTGAACCAATTAAATGAAAGAATACAAAAGTTGTGTAGAAAAAAAAAATAAGAGTTTTTCAAGTAAAACAAGATTAAGAACCAAATATAATAATAAGTATTATCCATATCTATACTATTAATATAAAATTTTTCTATCAAAATTAAAACAAATTTAAATAATACCCACAAAAATAAAATTATTTTACATCCCTACTTTCACTTATCTATGCACCACAGTGCATTCAAAAACTCAAGAAACATCATGTTTGATATAAACAAAATATTAAGATGCACACATCATGTTTTTTATGAATAAAGTCATCTACATATTTTGTTGAGCTTGGGTAGAAAAGTTAATTTTATAGGTAAATACACTTTGTATGCAGTGTGATTTTTAAGATTTATACTTGTGTTTCCCTTATGTGTTTTCTATTGTTTGAAAAACATTTTATTTTATAAGATATTTAAGTTATTTTTATGATTATTTGTAGCGTATACATAAATAACGTATATTTTATTTTTAGTAATAAGTATTTTTATGATCACTGATGAAAAAATTATAGAAAAATAACATTTAATGTATTAAAAAGATAAAAAGTATTTTCTATAATTAAAAAAAGTTAAGTCATCTTAATTTTTTTTAACGTTCACAAATCTATGTCCTAGTAGTATATTTTATTACCAAAATTAACCTACCTAAACAAATTTCATATTGATCTTGTGTGGTTCTTAACTTGCTATTTGAAGTCAGTTTCGGAATAGAACTGAAATGTGAGTTTGGTACAACTCGGTAATAACTCATGGGCTTGTGAGGTCGGTTTGAAAAATCAATCCCAAACTCAAACTTAAACCTCGACACAACAGATAACTTGACCCCTTAAAACAAATGTTAATTTATGAAAATCATTTTATTAATGAAGCTAATAATTATAGGCTTTAAATATAAAAGTAATAAATAGAAGGAATATTCTCATAGTTATGAATACTCTCTTTAAACCTATTTACTTGCACCTATTTTTAAATATAAAAGTATCCTTACTCAAGAGATGAAGTAGTTCCACTTTTACTTATTTACCTTAACCTACTCACTCCTCTCATATACTGCATCAGAACAAATAAATTCGTCATATTTTATTTTTTAAATTAGACTCATAAGTTTACAATTTAATTATTGAAAACTGAATTTTCAATCATGAATAACAATTCCTAAAAAGAAAGAAAAACAGGTCATAAAGAATCGAATTCTAACTTACTATTTTGTTTGCGATTTTTAAAAAGAAAGAAAAATATTTAAAAAATATATATAATTTTAATTTTTAGAATTATGAAAAATAAATATAGTAATTTTAATAAAATAAATATTATTTTGGATTGTGTAAATAAATGTGACATATAAATTGTTATTAATTTAATAATTTTTAGAATTATCTATGATAATTACTTTTTCTTAATGTTGAAAAATATTTGAAATCGATGTTTAAAGATTTTTAATAGCATATGAACTAAGAGTATTTTGTAATAAAATCTAAACTAATTGATGATAAAATATTTTAATTTTAAAATTTTTCTTCAAAATAATATTTAAGGTTAAAAACATTCAAATGTTTTTAAAACCAAAATAAATTAACACTAACTTCCAAATTTTACATTCATCCTGAATTTTAACTAACATTGCATTAATTGATTTTAAACCATTTTTAATTTATATTTTTTCAATTGTTATAATAATATGTTAAATAATTTAATTCATGGTAATAATGTATTAATGTTATAATAATAATAATCTATATTTAAATTTTTGTCCAAATTATTACAATAATAAAAAAAATTATCCTCAATTATATTATAAAATAAAAAAATGAAATTATACTCATTTTTTTCTAAAATTTATTTTATGTCGAAGGTATTTTTTATTTTATTATTTCTCTAAGCAAATTTAAAATTAATATCAATATTTAATTACTTATTTTTCTTTATTATATTTTTTACTTTTTATTTTTAAAAAACTGCCATCCTAATTGCAAAAAGAAAAAGAAGTCAGAATTTGACTCCAAATAAACAAATTCTGATCTGTTTTTTTGCGTTGGAAACTGAGAATTCCACTCCTCGAAAACAGAATTTTGAATCTGTACGATAAACAAGTCTAGTATGAGAAATAAAATATGCAGAATTATTTTAGAGAATATTTTTTATTTGATTTATTTTAGTAAAAAAATTTGCTAGCCCTATGTAGATGGACAAATCAAATCAATCCATGAGTGAATGATGGTTTAATTTAAGAAATGCATTGTTTATTTTTCTAATAGTGAAAACTAATGACCATCTAATCCAATAGATACAATTATGCATAAACAATGTCCAACCTTCTTTCAATGATTAATCATTGGAATTTAAGGATTCCCTTCTTGCAAATTCTTAAGCCTATGATCCAACAAAGAAAATTATGATGTGTATCCACCTAAAGCAGTAATGGAACCTAATCCCTTCACTATATTTCTAAATCCAAAACCTAAACTCATAAACCGAACCTACTAGTTCTCACCTCCAAACAACAGGTAAATTTTGATCATTTTTGAAATATAACATTATATATATATATATATATATATATATATATATAAACATAGTTTAATTTTTTTAAATTATGATATTTATTTTGGTCTCTTAATTATAATATTCAAAATTTTATTCATTTTGACTAAATTTATCGCTTCAATGGTTGTAATTTTTTATATTCTAATTACACCATAATCCCAAACACTTGAATATAAAATAATAATTTGAGGCTTCATTTTGTGTTATTTTAGAATGAAAACTTTAATTAACTTAAAGAAACATTAAATAAACCATAAATTACACACAATCCACATTAAAGTAAAAAAAAAGTATAATTAAACCTATTTACAGTATTTATTATATGTAAGAAAAATTTTCAAAATATCTCAGCATTTGTTAAAAGATTTTTTTAAATTATCTTCTATATTAATTATTTTTTTGTTCAAAATATATCTAACTGCTTTAAAATAGTTATTATAAGTTATAACTAGTAGACGTTGGTTCTTAGTTAGGTAAAAGAATAGTTAAACCAAGACTTGAGACTGTAACGCTCAGTAACTTTAGGAAAAAAATATTATTACTAACTAAGTCAACTAACATTTTGAATGTGTATGAATTAGATAAATATATAAATTTGAAAACTGAAATTATATGTGGATATTTATTAATTGTAATTGACAGGTACAAGTAGTTACTGTAATTAAAAGACCATAATGTGACATCTTGTGCAGGTTGAGTTAACGTTATTTGATGTTTGGATTAGAAGTTATTAATTAACTAATAAAGCAGAAAATGGTATGAATGGTAATTAAAGCGAACATGGAGGTAAGAAAGAGAGGGTAGAGGAGATTCATAAAGTGAAGAAAGAGAAAAGAATGGCCGTTTGAAGTTTGAAGTTTGAAGTTTAAACAGAGAGAGCATCAAAACAAAACCAAATTGAATGCAACCCAACAAAACCCATTAACTCCAATTCATTGTTTCATTCAACCTCAAATTTTTGAAAAACTCCCACATCTGTAAGGCAAGGGATAGAGAGAGAATGACCGGAATGGTCATGGTTACCAAGGGCGGTAGATGCGGCGGCGGCGGGAAGCGGTCGAGGGCGGCGCGAACCGCCGAGGAAGAAGAGGAGCAGCAGAACCAGCTCTCCCTCGTGGCGTTACTCTTGGCGGCCATCAGAAAATCGATGGTTTCGTGCAGGGTGGACCCACCCGACGATGTAATCTCCACCGTCCAGCACATGGAGATCGGATGGCCTACCAACGTTCAGCACATCACTCATGTCACCTTCGACCGCTTCAACGGTTTCCTTGGTCTTCCTTACGAATTCCAAGTTGAGATCCCTGCTAGGGTCCCCAGTGCTAGGTAACCATTACCCCTCTCTTCTTCTTTCTAAATCGAGACTTAAAGTTAGATTTTTTTCAAATGGGTTTATTTTGAAATGCTATAATTTTTATTTTTTTTTAACTTTTTTGGCTGGGAAGAGCTTTTGGTGTGTATATGTGGAAGACAAAGAAAGTGTTAGACTTTCATGAAGGGTAGTGAAGAAGAAGCTGTGGCCAGAACTTCTTATGTGTGTCTATGCTAATGAGTTCGTTTCAAAATAGTGCATTGGGGTTGTTCATTATTCGTTTGACTTTGGTCCTGGTCCTGTAAAGTCTTGTTCTTGTACAAATAGTTGCGAAATGAGGAACTTTTCATTGTTTGGGATTTGGGGCACATGTTGGTTAAATGCTTCGGGCACGGGATGAATAGAGATTGGGGCACATGTTATGTTAGTACATGGAATTCCTTGTACAAGTTCCTGGTTAGCCACGGAATGAACTGTTCAATCTTATTTAGAGTTTCTTTTTTAGCTATTTTGTTGCTATTTCAGTTTTCAAAAGTTACAATCCAGCCTTGTTTTCTTACTCTAATTCTTGGCTGAACCTTTTCTCATGTCTGTAGCATCATTTTAACTTGTGATTTCTTGTCATCAATGCTTGCAGCGTAAGTGTGTTTGGCGTCTCGGCAGAATCTATGCAGTGTTCTTATGATTCTAAAGGAAACAGTGTCCCCACTATTCTCCTGCTAATGCAGGACCGGCTATACTCACAGAGAGGCTTAAAGGTAGTGGCTGTATGGTGTGTTATATCTTTTGTAACACCAAGCTCTTGCAAGCAGTGAGTTTCAGATTAACTTTCTTTTTGTTTTTGCTTTCCAGGCAGAGGGTATATTTCGCATAAACCCAGAAAATAGTCAAGAGGAGCATGTGAGGGATCAGTTGAATAGGGGCATTGTGCCTGATGACATTGATGTGCACTGCTTGGCGGGACTAATTAAAGCCTGGTTCCGAGAGCTACCTTCAGGAGTGCTAGATGGACTTTCCCCTGAGCAAGTTCTTCAATGCAACACTGAAGAAGAATCTGTTGAGCTTGTGAAGCAGCTAAAGCCAACTGCGTCTGCCTTACTCAGCTGGGCCATTGATCTCATGGCCGACGTTGTAGAAGAGGAGGAATTTAACAAAATGAATGCAAGAAATATTGCAATGGTTTTTGCTCCAAACATGACTCAGGTATGCTCACATAATACTCATTGTCTGTTAAAATTTTTAGTGTTTTTGTTTTTTGTAAAAAGTTGTTTGGAAGAAGAGGAAATAGGAACTTTTATTTCTAGGCTAAAGTATAACACAATTCAAATAGGAACAACATTCTAATTCTAAAATCGAACTATTGACCATGCTTTAATCATGTGGTTTCAAACTGCAGATATTTAGGCATATTTTCAACAGTTTTTAATCCTGGGTTATACAGATATGTTGTTAAACAAAATTTTCTGTAATTTTTTTCTTCATTCACATCAGAAATCTATTACCAAAACAAGCTGCCGTTTTCTGGCTAACAGTAGCTTATTCTACCCTTGTGCACATTAGAACTATGAATTCTGGAAAGTGGTCTGTTCTTAATTCATCTTTGTTTTCTGGAGCAGATGTCTGATCCTCTAACTGCCCTGATGCATGCGGTTCAAGTGATGAACTTACTGAAGACACTTATCATGAAGACACTTCGAGAACGTGAAGAAACGGCAACAGGTGGGTATTCTCCCATGTCTTTTCATTCATCGGGTCGCCACTCAGAGGATGAATATGACAGTCAGCGAGAAATGGACACTAGCGGTGAATTGAGAGGTGCCAAATCAGATTATGATGCTAACTGTGGCCACAGCAGTGAAGGGGAAGCTGAATCTTTAAGCGAGATAGAGGAGTGCTTCTTGAAGCAGTTGGATGAGAACACACAGGGATTCTCACAAGAGCCTGCAGGTCATTTGGAAAAGTATGTTACCAACATGAGTTACTCTGCCTATAGCATGGAACCTTCTATGTCTGTTACTGACAACAACAAAGCTGGGAATTCCAGCTTTAGGACAACACTGACAGGTTTGGCCTCAAGTGTTGACACAAGTAGTTCATCAATAGGATGTACAAGCACCAAAGATGTGGAGATGGTGGATAAGTTTGCTGATTCTATTTCACCTGTGCCACTCCTTGCTTCTAGCTAGGAACTGGTTTTCTTTGTACTAGTCTTTTAGTACCATGTTTCCCAGATTTTGTCTCTACAAGCAGCAGGTTTGCTTGTGTAAATTAATACATGGAGTAGGAACCCTTTTCTTGTTGTGTATTGTGGACAGGTTATGTTCAGTTTAGGGCTGAATTTTACCTGATTCTGTATGTTCTTGTACTAGACAATTCTAACCATGACAAATGGGAGGAATAGGCTTCAAATCCAGCTAAGTGAAAACAGTGAATTCCTGCCTCACAGGGAGATTAATTTAGCATGACATGAATGCTTGTGGTATGATCAAAATTTGATGGATTCCTGATTCTATATTGAATACCCTGTCACATGGTTAAAAGATTGGAATTCTTGCTATTGTTTGTTCTTTGAAACATCAGTGGGAACACATTGGCATCATTGCAAGATCAATTCGTAAAGAAGGCCAACTCTTTGTAACACAAAAGTAAATCTACCTTAACCATATACTACTCATAATAATCCGGAAAATGTTTCATTATCTATTTGGTTTAATTGTACCTGTTGTCCTTAACTCTTTTTTTTTGTGAATTTGCCTCTAACTTCGATTTTTAGCACATTTGGTTTTCAATTTATGGCTTGGCGTAAGTAGTTATTAAAAGAAAATCAAAGTTATTAATTATGATAGCTATTAAAAAGTTTATTAGCGATAATTATGATGGTTACTAAAAAGTTATTAATTAATTACATTAAAAGTAATTATTTTAAATACTCTGTTGTTTATTAGCAATTTAGAACTATTAGAAAGTATTAGTATTGTGATTTATTGAAAATATTGAAATATTGAGTTTTTGTTTTTAAATAAAAGTTTAACCAAGACATTTTTGCAAGGTATGAAAAGTTAGCTGATATAATTTGATTGGAGACAATTTTATAGGTAGTGGAGTCTTCCTATTATAATAAGGAAAAATTTGTATATAAAATTTGAATAATTGTTATTTGTTATAGATTAAATCTTGAATAATGTTGTGATGAAATAGTTAACTAGAACATTCACATCTGAAATAAATAGCTTTCAAAATTCATCATGATCCAAGGAAATGTGTTTGGATGGTTGTTTGACTTTAAATGTTTTAGATTTTTCTAAATTGATTTTAATTGAAATCACAGTCTAAATTGCTTTAAATAAAAAATGTTTTGTTAATTTATTTCCTTCGTATTATTATTTTAAAAAAATACTTATACAACAAATGTTGTTTTCATCAGAGATAATTTTGTTTAAAAAGTAAAACGTTAGAGATTCAAAATAGGAAATTAGAGATGCCAATAACATCATTAAAAAAATTCCGTCTTGAAATTCATCGCCAAAACAATTTGCATAATCACACACAAAAAAAGCTTAAGCAAAATTAAGAATGTCGAATAGAAAAATCAAACCAAAGTAATTAAGATTATATGTTTAAGAATCTAAGGTTAAATCAAACTCATAAAAAATCTTTTTATATAACTTTTAGTATGACTTATGCTACAGTTTACTATTTTAATATGATATTTGTTTTTGGAAAAAAACAAACAAAACCATACCAGAGTAATAAAAATAAAAACAATTTTTCGTGATTTTAAATATGGTGAAATGCTACTTCAAAAAATTTGATAATTTGATGCATGAACCCTTTCTATTGATATATTTACTTATTCACCTATTTATTAATATTTATATACGTAATTAGAAGTATCAAATTCAAATACTTAAAAAAGACACTGAAAATTAGATAGTTAAACAGAAAAAATAATAAAGAAAATATAAAAAAAATTAACGTGATTGAATTAAAGTGTTAACTAACTTAATATACATCCATGATAAAAAAAAATCATTAAAAATAAATATTATTCTAACTCAAGGTCTCTCCCACGATTACTTCTCAACTTTATATTAGATATAACTGTTTATACAAAGTTTTATTTATGAAAAATAAACTACCAAATTAATATCTGCAAAATGTACCAAAACAATTAAAGAAAACACATGAAGAATGTTTCACTTCCGAACTCAAACATCAAAACCGAAATGATATGATCAAGACAGACAATTCTATATCATCAGACAGTCTTAAACTTTCTTGTGTGTTTAAATATTAAATTATCTCATTTATCTAATTACACAATCAAATTAAAAAAATACGTACCAATAATGTTATCATTGAGAAATCTAGACTAATTTAAATATATATATATATATAATATGATATTTCTTTTTAAAAGCTACGAGATTGATAAACCATATCACCGAGAAAAAGTTACCTTTAAAATTTAATTTATATATTTCTTAAATAGTTTTATCTCATACACACGGATCACCTTAGTATTTAAGCTTGCCGGAAGAAAATTTATTTTGATTGCTTAGTATGTTACGACTATTATAATAAATTTTAAGATTAATTACTACAAATTATTGATTTATATTTACAAGACCTATATTCAGTCAAGACGAAGCAATTTCTAGAATCCTAATCAAACAAGAATTGAAGATTTTTTATAATGATTATGAAAAAAAAAAATCCTTAAATAAAGTCACCAATGTTGTATTTACACATTTTTTTGTCTAAATATATACGGTAAATACAAAAATAGCTAAATGAATTATAATATAATATTAAGCTTCTAGCTTGTGCTACAAACTTTTTGGTCAAACATGTAATTGTTTTTGTTTTTGCACAAAATAATTTCTTACATTTTTACAATCAATATTCTATTATTCCTTTATTATGATTCTAAAATTAAATATATTTACATTGAATCATATTTATTTATTTGTTGTCCATCACATAGTGATGTTTTCTATAAAATATATGTATAGTATTTATACAATGTCAAACTCATTGATCTCTACCTCCAAAATAATACATTTAATATTCTTAAATTTTTGCAGGTAAACACATAATGGTTGGGTGCATGCAAGATCATCATCATTTGTAAATGTGTTTTTCTACAAAGGTAATAGGTATTTTTTTTTTTGCATAGGTATATTTATAAATATCTAATCTTCATTATACTTTCACATTTAAGACTCCTAAAGTGATTGTACAATAGAATTATTTTTATTGGAAAAGATTATTAATCTTTCAAGGTAGAAAAAAGTCATTTGCCTTGTAAATTGAGCTACAACTTCGATATCAAGTTTGTCAATAACATTAATTCTATTAAAATTGATGTAAAAGAAATTACCTTGCTTGCAATTACATTGGTGATCATGATGTAAAATTGTCGTTTTTAACCAATGTGAAATATATATTGCTTAGTAATATTATACAATTATAATAAAAATATATATTATAATTTTCTATTATCTTTATCGAGAAACCGAAAATTATCGTGCTAGCAAATCATATTATTTGAAATTATGTTCAGCATAAAAATAAATAGAGATTATAAAATTGTTAATTATAACTAAAATGAATATATGTTACATTATTTTATTTGATTTTAAAATGTACTCAAGCATATCCCTGAAGAGGCATAAGTACGGTACTAGTTTTAACTAAAATAGGATAGTTGTTCAACACCTTTACATTTAGTTAATTTTGGCTCAAACATACCACGAATTGATTAGTAGTTCTGAAGTAGGTAAAAGTTAGAAGTTGAAAAAATAATTCAAACTTCAGAACTACTAATCCATAAATATAAAAGGATATAAAATAACATATATATTTATCTGGTCATAACTAAAATTTGGTAATTATGTATATTTTTCACATAATTAAACTATTTATATTATACTTTTTTTAGAGAACGTTGTAATCTATTCTAACAACTTATCATCTCGAACATTATTATAATATTTTCAATTCTTTATTTACTTTTTAACATTTTATTAAATAAATGAAAAAAATATAAATATAATATTAGTTAACATAAATAATAATTTGTACATTGTAATCAAATAATATACATAAATATCAGCATGACATAAATAATAATTTTTTGTATCTTTAATTAAATAGTTTAAAAGTTTTAATTTTGATATTCTGTATTAATATCAGATTTAAAAATGATCTTAAATTAATATTATAGTTTGGATACTTTTATATTATAAAAAATAATACAATATGAGAGTACAGAAAAGGGGACTGCACCCAAGAAAAAAAGCTGCACCACAATAAAAAAAAAGGAGCGTTTAATTTTTAACGTAAGAAAGATAAACAATCAATTTTAATAAAATAACTTGAAAAAATGTTAATCAACTTATAAACTCAGACTATATACTTTTTTTTATATAGAATAACATGTATTCTCCAGAAATGTAATCTCATTTCAGTTCACCAAAAGTTATGACTTCCAATAATAAATTCTAAATATTTAACACAATATAATATTCAGATTCATATTTGGAATCGGAAATTTAATGAAATAATCTTTATTTAGATGAGTTTAATCATAAGCTATTTCCATAAAAGAAAAAAAAAGTAGCTTCTCTATATATAACTAAAATTAATTTATACAAATAAAAAATTATATGAAGCAGTGTTTAGAAATTAACTTACGTCTAAATTAATCAACATTCATCATGTTGTGTGGGCTCAAACTTTATAAAGGAATATTTAAAAATTACTAGATCAACCAACTCTAGTTAAATAAGCTAAAAATTAACATATTTATTCTATCAAACACATGTGACGTTTGATCAAAACAAATTATTGTATGAACAAGACCTAACCAATGTGCTAACATCCACTGGGACCGAAACATAGGACCAGACAAATTATCAAACACAGGTCAAAGGTTGCAAACTCAAGTATTTTACAGCAGCCAACTTGGAACCAAATACATGTTTAATTAGTAATGAGTTTGTCAAAATTGTTTTAGTCCTAAAGTTTTGGTTTTATTAGCCACCTCCATCCCCCTTTTAATGGGTTGGTGCCCCTTCATCATCTCTATTTTTTTCTCTACACAAAAATCATTTTTTAATAAATAATCACATACCAGCAATTTCTTTTAAAATAAAACTAACTTTTTTCTGATATATAGAATCATTGACATAGGAAATGAAGAAAACAATATTCAATGGACAATTAATAGTGCAGAGAAACATAGCCATCTACCTTTCACTTCATAAAATTCTGAGAAAAGAAAAAGGTTTTTGTTGCAACTCCTAGCAAACCCTCTGGTTTAATATTTACATAACATTAACAAATCAAATGAAAATCTAAAGTACATGAGTGGTTTACAAAAAAGGAAGTTGAACAAATTAACAAACACAATCATCAAGATGCCAAGCAAGCTTCCCAGAACAGCCTGTTCTTTTCCATCTCATCCACAAACTCCTGACTTGAATCAAAAGACACATAGGACTTCACGTGTTCTTCTTCCATCTCATCATCTTCACAATACGACATTCCATAAACACCACTTTTCTCATCCTCCTCCACCTTCGCAATCTCCTCATCATGTTCCTCATCACAGAACTCACTCTCTTCCCCGTCCAACACAGCACCATCACAAGAACCAGATCCTTCGTAGTTGCAAGATAGAGCATCATGATTATCATCACCATATGAACTGGTCATTTCACATGCAAAGAAGGGATCATCAAGATCAGCTTCTTCAGAGTCACCGGAGGCTTCAAACCAAAAGCAAGAAGAGAAATCCAGAGGCTCCTTCCTCTCCATGGCGACCCTTGTATCAAAAGGAGGCTTCTTTGTTTGTTTAATCCTTCTGAGATCGATGAGTTGAGATTCTGAGGAAAAGGGCATCTCACATATAGGAAAACAAGAAGAAAAGGTGGGCTCTCTAGATTGACACTTTTGGTGACAGAGAGTGGGCAATCTTTAAAACGTTGCCTCTCCAAAATGGGAGTTGTAATTATTAAAAGGGGAAGGTGGTGGTGCCTCAAATAAGCTTGTTTTTGTAAATTAGTCTTCTAGAAGAACAGTAACTGAGTAAACTAATGCATGCCGCATGCCGCATGCCCAAAAGCAATAGAAGACGATAAGGATTTCTTTTTCTTTTGTTTTGTACCCACTTCTAGAACAAAAGCTACACTACTCTATGATTTAACGTCAGGGGAGACTTATCTTCATCATCTATATGGAGCTGTTTTGAATTGCTTCGGTGGTGTGCGTGATTGTTAAAGAGACCCCTCATGTTCTAGAAGGTTGTCGTACTTTGTTGGTTTTGCGCTCTCGTAGGTGTCTGTTCTATACCAATGAAAATGACCTAATACGTTTTTAATATTTCATATTAGGGTTTTTATATCTATTTAAAATTACGAGAAATTCATGTACAGAGTTGGTCCACATTGGATAACGAGTGAAATAAATAATATAGACTTTTTTTTCTCATTTAATTGGACAAAAGTAATATATTAAAGTTTAAGAAGCTAGGTAGCAAAATAGAATTTGCTTTAGACACATGTGTAACAATTATAAAGCTAAGCACTTAGTACATGCATGTTTATCTTTTAATTAATAGGAGGCAAATGATATCCTTAGGATAAATGTTACATTGATTACAAGACATGTGAAACTTTGTGTAATTTCGTGTTGGAAGTGTAAAGCAAAGTTATGGGCTGCACGAAAGGTAGGGCAGCAAGGTAGAAAAATCTTGGGATACTTGCTTAAGAGCCTTTTTGACTTATTTACATATTACTTCATCATTGAAGCTAATCATAGAATCCAAGTTCATGAAGGAAAGCCGAAAGCATAGTGAAAGACATTAACCAACATCCATGTTAGGCCATTGTTTCAACGTATGTAATCAAAGTAATAAGATATAAATAAATAAGAAGGGAAAGTAAACAAATAGATAGGATTTTAAATTATTTGAATTCAAAAAATGAAAAAGTTGATTGGGTGATATGTAGAGAGAAAGTGCTTAGAGAATTTGGCTAAAGGGATTGCATTTTAAGGAATCCTTAAAAAATATGACTAAAGAAAGAGAGAAGAAAAAAAAATAAAAAAAGTTTAAAGATGTTGGAAGCTAAACTCAAGGAGCTTAAAAGAAATATTAGAGAATGTAATTTAAAAATTAAAGACATGTTGTGAAAAGGAGAAATTTTGTTTTAAATATTGGAGAATTTTATAAATACCTAACATATTATATAATAAGTATAAGTGTTATAAACTAATTAACTAGTTAAAGTTAGTTCGTTCATGTATCTGATTAATTCGATCATGCTGTCTTCTTTGTTTTTTTATGATTTGTTTTGTTTCTTTTTTCACACCTTAGGAAGACTCTTCTATTATATTTTACACATTTCAAATATATGAAATAAACTTTATTTTGTGTTAGATTAAATGTCTTGATGTCACTTTAGTATTCTTAACCTACATTCTCATCTTCAAGATTTTTTAAATAATAAACCAATAGTGCATTTATCTTTAAAATATTTTAAGGTGACATTTCCCTTTATTTTTCTTATTTTAATAATTTGATTTTCGTTTTATATTTTTGTTTATTTTTTCTTATTGGGAAAAGCTTCACAACCTTTTAGATGAAGATTTTTAGTTCAAATATTTTTTTAAAATAATAGATCCTTCGAATCTTAAGAATAATTTCATAGCAAATAGTTAAAGAAACCGATTAATTCTCATAGTTTCTTATTTGATTAAAAAACCAAAAACAATAAGATAACATTTTATAATAAATATAATAATTTCATTACGGTGAAAATAATGTATTATTTTTCCAAAATAGTTGGTTAAACATTTTAAAGATAAAATATAGATATTTAACTAATATTTTATCTTTCTTTTTCTAATATTTCAAATTAAAAATTATCACCTCGATAACTATTTTTCTTTTTTTTTCCAACTCAACTCATGTTAAACTATAAAAGAATATTGGGTGGACAGATCAACTTGGTGACTTGATCAATCTAAATCAATTTAAGTTGCTTCATATTATCAATTCAGTTCCCATTTTAAAGTTATTTTAGATATATAATTAGAATATATAACACACAAACATATATATATATATATATATATATATATATATATAGGAAATTGTGCAGTGTAATTCTATAATTTTTACTCTATTTAATACTATTATACGACTCCTGATATTACTCATCACCATTCTTCCATTTTCTTAATAATTTTTATATGTTTTTAGTTAACCCAAATCAACCCACATTGGATAAGGGTCAGGTAACTTGTTTTTCACTTTTATCTAACTTGGTCCATTTATTAAAAAAATAATAATTTAGGTTTTATGAAAAAAAAAAAAAGATCATATTCAATAGCCTTATCTATTTAACTAAAAATTTAATATTATAAAATAAATGTATAAAAATGTTTAAATTCTCTAACTTGCCTTAAACGTGTTTAATGTGTATTTTCTGGCTATCCCAATTTGTCAAGAAAATGGGCTATAGTTAGGTTAGTTTACCGCAACGCGTTTTATTTAAGTGGATGCTGACACGAGATGAGATGAAAGCAACATGTTTTGTAAGGGTTTACTTACAATTACAACTCTACCCTTTTCTCAAGTCATTTTGATGTGTTTTTCTTTTATAAAAGAAATTGAAAAATACGTTTTAGAACAAGGTGTATTTTTCAAATAAACCAAAAGTTTACAAAATATTTTAAATTTAAAGATAATACTCTCACCCTTTTATAAATATTTAATTTTAACTAATAACACTTTGGTTCTTTTATTTTCGGAAATACTGTATTTGATGTATATTCTTATATCATGGATTAAATTACACAACTTAAAAAGTTAAAGTTTTCCTTTCCTTACTTTACTAATTAGATTTTTCATAATAATTTTCTTATTATGTCATTTGAATATGTATGGTTGATAAAAAATTAATTAGACATTTAATTCTATTCATATATAGATTTAACTAAATTTTAAATGTTTCATAATTTGAATATCTTCAATTGAATTATTATAATAAATACTGAGTATATAAAATGGTTATATTTTTCAATAGAGTACATCTCATTAGATTGCATTGTTAACTTGGGTGAGAGAGGTATTTTTCATGTTATTAGTGATGTATCTCGGTATAAAAAAATAGAAAATAACTTAACTAAATTTTAAATTGTTTATAAATTTAATTATTTTAATTGAATTTTTAGTAAAAAATTTTATTTAATTGAGTATTCAAAATTGTTATATGCTTCAATCGAATATCGTTAATTTTAATTGATAAATATTTCGGAGAGTTAATAGAATGAAAATTTAAATGATAGCCACATAATAACCACAATACCAAAAAAATAATAACATCACTCTAAATAAAAACAAAATCTAAATGCATAAATTGAATTAAAAAATTAAAAAAATACTTAATAGAACTAAATTTTTAATTAAAATTTAATTTAAAGCACTTAAATTTATCATTCATTTAAAATTTAATTAATTACATAGACAAATAATTGATAGATGGTTGTAAATTTCTATGGGATTTAAAAAGTATACGTTCTTTTTTAAATAGATTGAGATACGAGAATATCATGATTTTAAACAAGTGTTTTTTATTTCATAAATCACAATTAAATTTTAAAAATAGTTGACAATTTAGATTTTGAATTAATATTTTGAATTTATTTTATTTTTGTCAAATATGAATTTGACCGTTAAAATTACAGAGTATGGTCGGCGAGTTTATCCACGTACCTAGCTCTGCTCATGTGTTATACACGTGCGATCTAGGCACCATCCTCAATGCACCTACAATGAACACGTGCTTTCATCAATTTCACACATTAAATATGATACCTCTATTGCTTTATTTATTTAAATACCGAACGCCATATATTTTAAAAATTTATTTTACCATTATTCTATAATTTTTATTGAAAAACGAAAAATTGAATTAAAGATTCAAAGTTAAACAAAATCGAAGAAAATGGTAGATTATGTTGATGTTAAATTTTTCTGTACATATCACTGTCTACGTACAAATATTTTTTTTTTTGTTTTTAGTCTATATAAATATTTCTTTTATTTTATGTTTTATAAACATATTATTTTTACTTAAATTTATGTAAAGTCATGTTAAAAAAAAAATGGATCTCTCGACCACGTTTGCCAGCTAAGATTATGAAACAAGTTGCAATCAGACTATGAAGGAAGGAAAGATCTAAATCATGAATGAATATAAAAAACCAATTAATCTTTAAAAATGAACAAACTTTCGTAACTCAATTTTTAAATCATTGCCATACTTGGCTTAATTAATAATTGTTTCTTTTAGTGGTTCTACTTCGGTGGGTGCATGGATTTAAAAATACATAGGTTCATATTCAAACCAAAACGTCAAATCTAAATACAATAAATATTTTTCTGGGTTTGGAGTTAATATATTAATTACAACTAATTTTTTAATCAATTTTAAAAAAATAATTGATATTTATAAAATGCTTTCTCCAATAACATTAATTGTGATTATTTTTATTTAATGACATTTATCAAGTTTATTTTTATGATATTAATGATTAAATTTTTTTTACTAACTTGATTTTTTTTTTTAATGTTGACTAAATAATTTTCCTGATGTATATTAATAAAAAGAGATTTCTACTTAATATTAATATTAATTGAATGAATAGCATATGTGTTTATTTATTGTAGATATTGACAAAAAGATAGTTATAATAATATCAATTGAAAAAACTTATTTTATATTTAAAAAAGTCTCCCCAATATTCTATAAGAAAACTCCAATTAATATTGAGTAAAATATAAAAATAACTCTTTTTAACATTAATAAAGAAATTATAGTTATCATCAATCATCTTTGATCTTAATCATCTTTTCAACCAAAATCATACTGAGAAAAAAATATACATAAATATGATATTATAAAAGTTTTAAATCACTAACTTTTTAAAGTGAATTTTTTAATTTTAAATGACTCTAATTTATTTTTTAATTATTTATTCAAATTATAGATTTTATTATAAGATATTTTAATTTTTTATGAAAATAAATTACCATTTGAAGATATTTTATATAAGGGTATGTATATTTATGTAACATTGTTTGTTGATTTTTTATAAAGTAGTATATTATCCATACATGAGTAGAAGATTTGCAATCATACCTAATTTTGTTAATGGAATGCATGCGTGAAAAGACGGTAGTGGACGCCCAAACTCCAATAAGTACCCGCCAATGCCAAGAGATCACTAATTGTTACATGTTTTTAGTATGCCTATACGTGTCCGATAAATTAATCATAATTATTTTAACTTATTTTTACGAATAATCTAAAAGCCTTTTTAACTTAATTATATCTTCCCCCAATTTATTATTTGTTTGAAAGTATTACTTTTTTTTTTCTTGACATATTTTACTTCTAGCTTTTTAAAACTATATAACAATGTTGGTTTGAGTGGTAATTGACTTGATTTCTTTAAATAAGATCTATATTTAAATATTGTGGATAATTAAAACATGAGAATGAGAGTTCACTGAAAATAGTAAACTAAATTTTCCGATTAAGATTTATTGTTGACATATTTTAAATCTTAAACATATTTTTGATTATTTTAAATTATCAATAAACATATATATATATATATATATATATAACTAAAATAACTTTTAATATAATCATGACTTTTAATCAACATTATTGGAAAAAGCTCTATTTTAATTTTGTACTGGTGGTCCTCCTGTGTGTTAAGAATCGATACGTGAGTGATTATTAGAAGAAAATGAAATTTTTTAATAATGATATAAAAAAAGTTATTTTATGTTATTATTTTAAATAGGTATATTTATTGATGATTTTAAAGAAAAAAACGTTTACAGGTCTGAATTGAATGAAGTGAAAATGAGATACCATTGACACATTCTGCAACATTTGAGAAAATGAAGACAAAATATATAAAAATAAATTGAGATAATATTAAAAAAAAGTGTAATTAAACCAAAATGTTTTCCTTAGAGGAAAATATTCTCAGACACGGTGAATCTGCTTAGTGGGCTAGAATTCGTTTATTATCACTTTTTGCCAACCAAACCGGCTTAATGAATCCACCAATGATGCACAAAAGCAGCAACTATCTGACGCTTTCAGAAACAGTGACATTTCAGAGACTGTCACTAGTTTACATAAGAAGTTGTTATTACAGCACTGTTTCTGTACTCTATATGGTCTTTGTTCCATATAATTTATGTTTTAGCTTTTTTTAAAAAAATTATTGATGTTTGATGAAGTCAAAAGCGAATCTGCTGGAGTCTCGGATATGGAAGCAAAATAGATATAATGAGTTCTTGACCTTTTTTCTCAATCTGTATTTATTGACTTGATTTGATCCGTTTTAACTTTCTAGCCAATGTTTCAAGTTACGTGAGGAAAAATAGTCAAGTCCATTTCAATTCCAATATTGTTCAAATATTCATCGCCTCATAAATACTATGTTTAGTTTAAGGGAAAAAAAAAAAAAAGAGACGACTTTTTAGTTATTTAGTAAAAAAATTAAAGAAAGTAAAGTTAAATATGCCTGTAAAACGTTATAGTACTCTTCTGTAAGAAAAATATACCCATAAGTAATGCTATTTTAGGTATTTAGTGTATTGAACTATCTTCTTTCTCCCATGCTTTTCATTTTGGAGAGATTTTAAATTTAGGTTGTCATACCATTTTTTTTCCTTTCTACTTTCTAAGGAAATTAACGAAGGGAAAAAGATAGTTTTATCACATTTCCCTCCTTCCTCTTGGGTGAAGTCATATATTAAACTAAATGAAAATCAATTCATAAAGACATCCATCAAATGTCATTACATGTTGTCCAAATGAAATTCTAAATGTAATTAGAGCACCCATAATTCTTATAATGTTGCATGTAAATTTTCTTCTGATATAAATAACCACCAAGTCAGATCAAGTTACTGTTTTCATTTTTTTAACCTATGACTAGATCAAAAAATGACTTTCCTCTCAACTCAATCCAACTTGTTACTTTTGTTCGGTTCAATTTGATTTTTTCAATGATCAGGAGTTCACCTCTAAGTAAAATATCATTAATTCTCTTTTTACTATTTGCTATTTAATAATGACTATATAATTTATCACAAACAATGAGATTAAATACGAATGTTCTAGTCTAAATGCAATAATATTTTACTTCTATTAAAGTATTCTTTAACCTGCATGAATTAACACTAAATATCAAAGTAGAATGGAGGCAATAATAAGAGTAAGAAAATTACCAACCCGAATCCCTCACCCCGCCGTCTACTGTTCTAATCCGCTGATCCAGCTGGAAATAATTAGCAAATAATGGGAGGTGAAAACAATAGTTCATGCCTCCTACATGGTAAACACTGGAAAGAAATAGCAGTGAACTAAGGGTAACACATAAACATACTATTGTTTGGTGTCAATGCGACTCAGAATATTGATCTTCTCATACCGGATGAAACCAATAAAGAAATGAACTTCTAATATAATCAGTATGTGTTCAATGGGAAAAATCAATAAATTAATAATCAATGTCTAAATGAATTTTCATGTTACAGAAAATTACAAATTGTATTGACAACAGATGGGTCAGGAGAAATGAGAATTATACAGCTTTCTATTATCCACCATCATCAGTAAAGCTTACTCTGTTTGTTATCCCTCTTAAGCTGAACCTTTAATTTCTTACCACCTAATTGACAACCGTTCATCATACTAATGGCAGATTGAGCAGCTTCTGGTGTATCGTAACTAACAAACCCTGCAAACGGGAGCTAATCAGATACAAGCTCCACCCAAAACTCATCAAATTCATTAACAGGCCTAACAGTCTTACCAAAACATTTGCTTACACCAGTCGCTTTATCAACAAAAATTTTAGCACTCAAAACTCTACCAAATTGTTGAAATGCATTTGCAAGCTCTTGGTCTCCGTATTCTTGAGGTATGTGATAAATAAATAAATTGGCACCAGGTGGTCCTAAGAAAAATTAAAATAATGAAAATAAATTCAATTACCAAGGGAACTAACATTTCCCGCTCTAAGGACAGACATGGGAAAAGGCCTATTATATGTTCATACAAATGCAGGCATGTTATGTACGCACAACATACACAAATAAAGAATAGATAATAACAACCTTCAATCTGACCATTGGAACTTTTACTGGCACCTGAAGATGAATAGTTGTTATTCCCACCTGCAGGTGAAACAGAACCAAGAGAAGTACTCACTGGCCTCGGACTTGCAATTCCTCTGGGATATACTATTGGATGCTGTATACCTGGCATGGCAGGATAAGAGCCCATGTAACTCGCAGGAGGCCCAGGATAATTTCTAGGGTTCATACTGTGACCAAGTTCAGGCCTCACTGCATTTACTTGGTTCATGTTCATATTATGAAAACCTGGTTGATTCTGCATTGGTGGAAAACGGTAGGGCATGAGCCCGTAACCCCCCGGTGCCTATTAAGAAAACATGATTATTCAAACATATACCTTCATCAAGAAGTTAGGCATGAAAAATAACAAACATTAATCCATAAATGTAATAATATCGGATAAGGCATCATGATTAAACTGAAGAAAGTTCACTGAATTAAGGGGAAAAATGCAACATATTCTACTAGCGCATTACAAAAGAACTAACCTGATAACCATATCCATTATATGAAGGAACATAACCCATTGGCAAGGCTCCATATAATGAGGGTTGTTGAGTATCAGCATGCGGCATGTTAGAAACTTGGGACTGTGCTTTTTGAGCCCTTCGAGCTTGTCTTTCCTTTTCAGTATCTGCCCATTTAACAACCAAAGGAACACTTGAACCCTGTAGAAGGAAAAATAATCATCAGATTCCAATTGTCTGAATTTATATAATTTTCAATTAGCCATTTCATTGAGAATTTTCACCATGTATAAGTAGCAAACATATCAACCACTAAAGAAAAAAAGGTTCTACTGTTGTGCTAACATGGTAAAAAATTAGGTGCCTAAATGAACATAGTATTTGATTAGTCAACTTCTGAAGCATTAGTGGCTGTGGAGTGGAAATGTAAATTTTAAGTAAACCCTATGCCAATTAGTTCTGAATGAATGAAATGCACGTCTAAGTCCACCACGATGCTAGTTTGCAAGTGTGTTAGCTTCTTCTGCATATTTATCACGTCATATGAGTGATTGCCTATCTGTACAAGTGTGCTTCTGTATAACAATCCCAAGTTTGAGCTATATTCAGGTAGTGCAAACATATAGCAAGTCTCGGCCAGGGCTTGAATTTTCTCTTGCCAAGCTTGAATTCAGTTCAACCTTGTCATATAAACATCGTGTCAACCTAAGCCTACAAGTTATCTTACACAAACCAAATGGAGGCCTGTTTCCCTTTCATAAAATTGCAGAGCTCAAAATCAGCTAACATTTCTAATTCAAGAGAAGAATTAAAAAATTAGAATAATAAACCAAGTATTGGTGCTCCAGCAATAAAATCTGAGACACGATTATGTTCACATCCCTCACCAACAGGATTTTGTGGGTGGAAGCTGCTTGAATGTCCAAAGTGCTGCAATAACCATTTACAACTAAAATTGTAATTTAGTTTTAAAGCATGCACTTTTCCATTCTACCACATTAGGAACCATAAATATTTCCTGAATCTAAAACAACTCATAACGTGAAGAATGATCAATAATGTCCAATCTATTACACTGAAGATCAGTCAGTGCTAATTTACAATTTAGCTAACAGGAAATACTGCCTCCAAATTGGAAATTATCATCAATTGGCTGACCATATAGTTGCACTCAAGATGCATTAAATCAATTTCTCTCATTCCCAACGTAACTATCACATAGTAATCAATGAAAAATTCCTAAACACTCATAATATTACACACGTGTTCCACTAGTGCCAATAACCAAATAAATAAATACTGTCAAATATTCATGTGATAGTTTTAACAAACCCCAACCTCCATTGTATGCTTTCCATTGATTGCCTCAAGAGCAGCTACGGCCTGTTCTTTGGTTTCATACTTCAAAAATGCACATCCTGCACAAAGGAATACAGCTATAATAAAGCTTTGCTATTAAGAAGCACCAAATCCCAAAAGGAATAAAGGATAGCTTCATCTGTAACATTAAGCACCTTTACTTGTCTGCTGCGAACCCCTTAAAATCTGTAAATCCTTTATGTTTCCATACTTTGAGAAAAGATCAGAGACTTCATCCTCAGAAATATTCTTTGGAAGCATGCCAATAAAGAGTTTGTGTTCTGGACAGAGACAACAGAATATTATTTATGGAGACCAATACTCGTCTTAAAGTGAGAGGAGGAACTTCTCATTCTTTACATAATGCATAACAAAGGAGTTGCTGAACAAAATATTTAACTACAAGATGAAGATATATCAGACCTAATCTTTCCAATTCACCATCAGCATACTTCACTTGCAACGGACTGGAAGCCTGAATTGGACACAAAAAATAGGATGTTTACGAATCAGAAGGAGAATAGTATTATCGTCAGATCATAGTTACAAAAGTAAAAATGTCACGTGTCATCAATGGCACTCATGCGGCCAGTCAAGAATACAAATATTTTAAATTTGATTTAGCTTGTTATGCATATTTCAAGCGCAACTATCAGGACCAACAATTAAACAGAATAGCAGATACCCAGCCTGGATACCTAAGCAACCACCCGAAAGTGGAGCATGATACAGAAGGACCTCCACCTATTAACAATATCAAAGAAGCATAAAAGCATGTTTCTAAAAGAGATCATTGTCGACTCATTAACGCTTATTTTTACTTTTTCAGTTTACAGACAAACAACAATTATTGATTCCCAAATAACGAACACGTATTGCTCACCGGATCACAACTTTGAAAGCAAATTTACATATAATCTCAGAACAATCGCAAATAATTACACGATTGACTTCAACTTCAACTTGCAAAGTGCAAAACCTTTGACGAGCAATTTTCCCGCTGTACACTCAAATAAGCTTAACAGGAACATATTTTATAATGACAAAAATACACTATAAAATAAATCTTATTTATATTTCTACTCGATCTCTCATAGATTGAGGCCTACCCTAATAATATTAGGTGTTTAGTTAAACAGTGATAGTGTGTGTGTGTGTGTGTTGTGTAGGCTTCCGAAATATCAAACATAGCAAGTGCCTAGATAGATAGAAATTGCTAAAAATAGAGAGATGTAGTGGGCAAATCAAGAGGTAGTGGTCAGCATCAGCGACTTTTATAGAAGCAGCCACTTATTCCACACTAGGATTCAAATTCCACGCCATCAAAACATTTCACTTTGAACACTCTCAAAAGCAGACAACAAGAAGAAGAAGAAGGAGAAAAACGAAGATTCGAGAAGGCACTGACCCCAGGAAGCGTTTTCTTGTTGTGACAGGCATTAACCGCCTTATCCGCTTCTTCCCTGGAGGGACAAATCAGAAAGCAGCATCCTGCAAGCAAGGAAAGACAAATCCGAAGCATGGGAGCAGGCACATTTGAATTTGAATTGAAATTGGAGTTTGGATGCGGTTAGTACCTCGGGAAGCACGAGAGACTTTGTCTCTGATGATGTTGACCTCGTCAACCAACGCGAACTCCTTGAACATTGCAAGCACTTCCTCCTCCGTCATGCGCTTCGGCACTTGACCCACGAACAGCTTCACACTCTCCTCCTTACTGGATTTACTCTCTTCCTTCACCTCCGCCATTAATGACAACCACAACCACCACCAATCTCTCTCTCTCTCTGTGCTTTTCTCTCAGTAACACTCTCTTGTATTGTGACTCTACGTGTCGTGTGATTTGGTTTGGATTGGAGTGGTCGCAGGGAAATGGGAATAGCAATTGCAATGGGAATGCCAAACGGGAACTTAGATCTTCAATACAATGGTAATAATAATAATAATATTATTATTATTATTATTAATATTGTATAGTTATTTTGAAATTAGAAAATGGGATGGTGATAATTACTATACATTATTGTTAATAGTGAATGGTTTGAGTAAGGGCTGGAATGTGGGGAAATTTACGAAGATGCCACCGGGTACAGCTGTTGAGGAAGTGGCATTGTTGGTTCGTGGTGGTGGTAGTGGCGTAGTGGGTGCTGCTGGTGAGGTGGGTGCCCTTCATTCTTCAATAATCTTTATCCTCACTCAACTTCTTAATCAAACTTCTAATCTACTAATCTAAATGCTAATCATTTTCTACCTAATAATAATAACACTTTTAAACATCCACGTGAATAATACTATGGATTACACGTTGTTTTCGCCTAATTCATGGGTTTAATGTAGCGGAAGAATGGGGGAACTAATTTCAAACTTTAAATATAGAAGTTTGATACATAAAATTTTACACATGTATATATTTTTTAATAAAAAAATTATTGTTTTAATTTTAAATTATAATAATTGCTTCCAAAAATATGGACTTCGCTTGGTAATTTGAACTGTCGACTAAATTGTATGAAAATGACTTGCTTCGATTTAAATTATTATTTTTTAAATTTGACTCTATGTATTTAAATTTGTTCAAATCCAATCATTATGTAACACCTATTGTACAATCTCTAATCATAATTTTAATATGATCTTTTTTATGGGACCATCGCTTTTAGCTTCTCTCGAATCTAATTCATCCAGTTAGCTACTCCAAATTTTATCTTCCACCATATTCTCAAAGGAGTAAGAGTTTAGATACTTTGTTTATGTCAATTGATGATGAATCCCACAATATAAAACAAACTGATTAAATTGTACTTGTAATGTCTGTAGTTTCATCTTAATTTAGCCATATTTATTACTTCTCAGATAAACATTTAATAACATATGTGAAATAATAAATACAAAATTTTAAAGCTAAATAAACAAATACTTATTCTTTTAACATTTTTCTTATATTAATATAAAATTAAAACTGATTTGGATAAATTAATAAACTTTAAAATTATAAAACTTACTTTTACGAAAAACAAATTAACCTAATCATAACTGAATGAATTTAATTTAAATTGATCAACTTTTTAAAATTTAAATCAACAGACCCAATTAAATATACTCCAGTGAAATTTGGTTTCACTTTAAACTCAGACCCATCCAACCCCTAAACATGGCCACTACACTACAAGGGGAAATAAAATATTAAATTGTCATATTCCTTTCCATATTATCTTAATATGGTGTTTGAATTTTGAAAAACGCTATAGACAAAAGTGTCTATCCATCTCAAGCTCCGTTGATAATACGTTATCGCGTTGGATGAAATTATAATACAATTTAGTTTAAAATGAGTTAGGCAGAATTAGAAAATGTCCCACCAAGGACATTTTCAGCAATCAAATTTAGTTTCAGATTAAGCTGAATTAATGGGACAAGATAATGATAAACATCCCTATTGGTTCTTAATTCCTTGAGAAATAAAGAAAAGAAAAGAACAAAAAAACAAAACTACAACAACATCATGGAACAAAGTATGCCAGTGGGAACATAGACGTTGGAAACTGTCTTGTCAAAAAGCTCAATAACTTTGTTAAAAAAATGCACACAGCAATTTCCTTCTGCAATGAACGAGCATTTAGAAATCAAAGTACACTGAACACATTGCAATTTTTTACTAATCATGAGCTGCACCTGAACTTTGTCCTTTTCATTCCAAACCTGTTTGACAGGGCCCTATCCTACCACACATCTACAGTTACTTGCTGCTTTTTTGCTTTCTAAGATTTGAAATTCCATTCCTTTGTAATTCATTTATTAAATTCTTACTAGCTGGATCATGCTTTTTTACTAGTCTCATTTAATGGAAAGTTATAGTACCTAAGAATCAAGACATGAAATGTTTACTAACTAATTGAGTAGTTTCAACATAACTATTAACTGAATCAGTAACAATTACTCACGACAAACCATGACCATATTTCGTATGCACACGCTATTATGACATGATTTTTTTTATGCTTAAAATATATAGAAGTTAGATTCTTAAGATTTTTCGGTAAGACATTATCTTGTCCTGGTAATTCAGACAAAGTTGGTCACAGAATTATTGGGATTATATTAGACGCTACATAACATCATGAATATCATTATTGAGATTATGTGCAGAAGAAACTAGACAGTAAGAATGGTTTAATTGGTGAGTCAGAGGCCTTATTTTCCCTTGCCCTGGCAATTGAGAGAAGATTGCACGTAACAATGAGTGTAAAGAAAGAAACTTCCTTAAAATAAAATGAGTTGGTTGCAACCAAAATTCCAACCAGGAAAGCCTTTCACGTTATACCTACGAGTATGTATCTTGTCACAGTTTCTCCAAAAATGTACTTACTTACTGATCGAAATCCCCAACAATTAAATAGCCCACTAGCCTTGAATACAAAACAAGAGCCAGAAGTAAAAGCAGCACACAGTACTTGAGAGATGAGAAAACCCATGTAAACAGCAAAACCATCCATGCAAAAAACAACCAATGTTCAATACTCTTTTCTTAATACAATGGTATATAATCCTGAGTCTCTCTAACTGGTCAGGACCACAATGCAGTAAATGGGGAAAGGAAAAAAGAAGCATGGCAACTGCATGCTAGACGAATGAATATCTTAATATCGTTTGCGTTATTGCAGGTCAAAAGGGTAATCTGGTTCACCGGGGAATGCACTTCAAGTGACCGGTGTAAATAATGAGAAAGAATAAATACCAAAAAGAATTTTCCCAATTGGGAGGGATTTTGTTTGCAAAAGGATTAGTTCTTCAGCATTCATTAATGATAGTGGTGTAGGCACTAGCTAGCAGTGGAGATTCCTGCCACTAGATTGCCTTCAATCCAGCGAGTTTCCTTAGCTCCTCGCATAATATAAATGTAATTGTGGTTTGTGGCCCTAATCTTGCAAAAATTGCAAAGCCCCTGAGACAAAAGTTACCACATAAGAAAACTAATACACAGACAGTAGTTGTGATTTATAGAAGATTTTAGATGTGTGAAACAAAGCTAAGGAACAAGAATCATGCTGACCAACATAAACTCACCCTTTGTAAAGTCCCCTTGGACCCTCACTGAGCAGTACCTGGTACCACACATAAGAAATGCATTATATAACAGTAATTTTATAGTGAATGCAGTTATGCATACATGAATGACATCCTCGTTGATAAGAGTTTAATGAAGGTAGCAATGGTACCAAATTACAACAACAGTATAAATCTCACAGGAAAGAAGTTATTAGAAGGCTAAATATGCCCAGCCTCGTGAACAAATTCATTTAAAGGTCAATTGCTTAATATTTCCAAACAATAACAATTTTAAATGTACAACTATGGCCTCCACTAAGGAATTTTTCTTTTCATTTTACAAGTTCCACCAAGGAAAATTAAAAAAATCTTGTTCCCCAAATCCCTTTAGTCCATCAAACCTGGCAATGGAAAATTAAGGAGTAGTTTCACCTTACACTATAATATTAAGCTATGTCCCATCTTAGACAAAAATTGAGCTATGCTCTTTAAACAATCCCACAATCAAGTAGTCATCATCATCCCATTAAAATGCCTGTTCCCTTGATATCATTTCAGGGTTTGGCCAAAAGTTTGTGAAGGTATAAATCTATATTTGGCAACAATATAATATAATTGGGTAAAGAAGCAGAAGACTAGGAAAAATTAATACCTGGTATGCACAATGAAACCCTCCTTTATATATTCTAATTCCCGTGGCTTCTCGTTGCAGCATGAGACGTGTTTTAACCATATCAATGGGTGCAGTAACAAGGGTGCTCAGTATGCCGGCAGCAGTGCTTGAGCTATACAAGGAGCGAACCGTAATTACATCAGCTAGGTCAGATAATCGAAAAAATTATTTAGAAGATAATGATAAATTGTGAAAGCACAAGTTCAGATAATCCAGAGTTGTATGGTATGCCAATCTAGAAAAAAATTCAGTTTGTCAGATGAATAAAACAGGTTAGTCAACTTCCATAAGATATGTACTTCAGTTTCAATACACAATAAAATCAACTCGAAAGCAAATTCTTGTTGGATTTACCCAGATTAATAATATAATATTTTGTTCAAATTTCTTTAGTCTTATTATTCTAAGGCTGTCGTCACCCATGATTTCGATCAATTTTCAGATTTTAACAAATGTTCCATTTACTTTGAATCAGTTTGCATCAGAAAAGATGTAAAGAAGAATCAAAGTTAGCAGCAGTGTCATACATCAGATGTAGGGGAAATCCTTCTTGAAGAGATGTCCACCTTACTAAAATCTGCATAATAACAAAATGAAACAAATGACAGTGAAGACAAAAATGAAGGGGGAAGAGAACCAGAAAAACAAAAATACACATTGAAAGTTTTACCTGCTTGGTTTCGTCATATGTAGCCAGCTGGGATGCAGTCAAGAGAGCGGCTCTGGCCATGGCAGGGCCCACCCCCTTCCACAAAGCTTTGATTCCCTCTTCAGATACAGTCCTTTGAAGCTCTGAAATTGGTCCACTCTTTCTCATGTCTGGATTCATTTGCAAACGGACCTGATTGTGGGAATATGATTTTGAAGAAAAAAGGAAAAAAAAATTAATTTGATACTAAAATATATGAGACCTCACCTTGAGAATTTCCATTGGATTGGTCAGTGCAGTTGCAACAGCGCCAGCAAACATTCCCGAAGCAAGTTTAACTAAAACATTGGAGGAGCCAAAAGCAAGATCACAGGCATGCTTAGAGGGTTCATAAAGGCCCAAGCGGAGTCCTCCATAAACAACTGACCTTGTTAGTGCAGGTGTCAAACCTTGATACAAAGACTTTGGTCCTTCATTTTTCACAGCACTTAAAAATATTTTTCCCTGAACAAATGCTCAGCTGATAAAGTTTTGTATTATAATGTGATAACTAAGGTCTAAAGAGGAAAGATTGTACTCAGCAAACTACCATTCCACTCAAAGGACCTTTCTGGCCAACAAGTTGCATTTGTAGCCTTACTTTCAATACATCTGCACAGAACATAGAAACATGATATATAGATATCTTTAATGATTCATTACTTCGTAACATATGCAAGGGCTCAATCTCATGTGATCTTCACCAACTTAAAGATGAAATTTTCGTTACAGCTGTAGACTTCAATTGTAGCTTCAAAAAGTTCCTAATCTGGCTTTGCCACTTGTGAAGTATCAAGTATGGGTACCCAAAAGAATAGAATCAACGCCTAACTTAGTCCTCAAAATATATATGCAGCATCACATTGTTCTTTCATTCATAAATATATCAGATCAGTCTTCAAGATATAAAGGTGCATAGACTCACAGTCTAACACAAAATAATAACGCTTATACAATTTAGACATTATATGCAGAATTTGTCATACGTCCAGTATTATAAAAGTATTTTCGGTGAAAGTAATTTCAACCATTGATGAGAAAATGGAGAAATTGGATTCTAACAAATTCATATTTTTTTATGCATGTGAGTGAATTTTATTTTAGTACCATGCATTCTCAACTCTCAGATCTTGATTTTGACAACCTCTATGCCAACTTCACTAAGCAGATCTCCTTTTAGAGAACCTTGAAACAAACTATTTATTCTATCATCAACAGTAAAGATTTTTCACTAAATCTCATCAAATCCAGTCTCTATATACATACAGTGCCACCTTTTCTTTAAGCCAATAATATTGAAACAACTTAATTCACTCTCAAATCCAATATTTATAGGATATACAGAACATTAAATTTGGCTTTTAATGTCACACTTTTGTAATCAATTTGGACATTAAGATTAAATCAAATTGACCATTGCAGGAACAATCTGATGCCATGCACAACCAAAAGGAAACTGAGAAGTCGTTCTATACTGATAAACAGTTTATATTCAACTAAATCAACCAGTTCAAATTGAAGTATGCAGAAATCAGGGTAGCAACACTTAAAGATGCAAGGTAGTTGGTGAAGGAAAAAAAACAACTTTAGAAACCCAAAGTTAATATCCAAACAGCCCTTAGCAGAATAAACATAAAGTAGTAGCAAATGACACAGAAAAGCACCTAAAGGGTGAGTAATTGCAGTTGCAACCGCCACGGAAAGTCCACTTGTAGCAAAGTGGTTGAAAACAGTCGAAGGTGACGCAGCCCAATTCTGCTTCTCATCGTTTTCGAGTCCTGACACATTTTCTTCTCAATACCCATCATTCAAAATTAAAACTTGATCGCGCAGAATAAATCACGGGTACTCGTTCTTCCATTAAAAAAACAAATTCATCTTATTCAATTTGATATTTGGGTTAAAGGAATAGAAGCAAACATAACCTGAAGGTATGGAATTGTCGGAGGTCAAATTTTCAGGCATGTTGTAGCTTTCTCCGGCTGTGAACACTGAAATGCCTTAACAGATCTTCCCTGTTTGATTCGTGATTTGAAACTGGTCACATGCAAAACAAGGTGAAGAAAAAACACCTGTTCCTGTGGGTTCGGGAAAGAGAAGAATGAGTAAACAAATAATATTCTTTTTTTATTGTTAAAAATAAATAAATAATAAAGGAATTAATCATTAATCTTTTCTCAAAAGTAAGTATATTTAGAGAATTAATTATGTACATTATTTTAATCTCAGTAATATCTTGTGGGCTGTAAAATGGATGCTTTGTTCCATAATAAATGAACAAAGGAGAGAGTGAGAAGAGAATGATGGAGAAAAATCTTTTTAGTAACAGTGTATAGAGTTTGTTCCATGATTTTACAAGAAAAAAAAATTAGAAAATCTCTCTCATAAACATTTAGCTGATGGGAGATACTAAAAATTGCATTAAGAAGGATGAAAATTTAATTGCACAGGTTTAATCACTTGTATCAATTCACATATTCTTATAATAAATTTGTGACTTTAAAATAATTTATTCCTTACAAAATTTTTAACACTTGTCCTGAAAATATTGTAATTTAAAATATGATAGTTATTATTTGAAATTATTAAAAAGAAGTATGATGGATTTCACTTCTCATAGAGTTTGTCTTGAATATATACGTATTAAATTGTGTATTAACACTTTTTTTTAAATGTATATTAATTTACAATAAAACCTTTGATGTGTAGAAAACTTATATGTAAACAGGTCTGGATTTTGTAATTATTCTTTTACCTTTTTTTTATCATTTTATATTCTTATATGCATTAACTAATTTTTTATTTTTTTATCATCTAAGAAAACACTTATAAAAATTTAAAGTGTCTTTTGTATAATTATGAAAATTACAACTTTTAAACAAAAATTAAAATATTTTATAAATATTTTTATTATACATGTTTTATTATAATTTTTCTTTTTCTTTTGATAAAAATTATAAATATTCCTATTATATAACTATACTATCATAAAAGTTGATAATTTTTTTATAATTTTATTGATATTAGTTAATTTTATTATAATACTTACTTTTATTGAAAATGGTTTTATGTACAATTATTAGAATTATAATTTTTAAACAAAAATTAAAATATTTTATAAATATTTCTTATTTTATTATAATTGTACTTTTATTTTGATAAATATTTATAAATATTCCTTTTATATAATTATACTATTAAAAGTTGAGAATTTTTTATAAGTTTTATAATATTTTTGAATTACTTATATTGAAAGTGTTTTTGTTGTATAATTATCAAAATTATAATTTAAAAAAATAAAATATTTTTATAAATATTTCTTATACATGTTTTATTATATTTTACTTTTTATTTTGATAAAAATTATAAATATTTCTATTATATAACTATATTATTATAAAAGTTAGTAATTTTTTAAAATTTAATAATATTGGTTAATTAATTTTATTATAGTAATCACTTTTAGTTATTTTTTATTATTATGATAAAAAGTGGATATATATGCTCATATTTCCACCTTTACTTATTAAGAAATATTACATTTATACTCATTAAAAAAAGATTACATTTATACATACTTATATGAATTGTTCTTTAAGAACATTGACTGTGTCAATAAATTAATGTTTGATGTTTTAACATTGTAAATGATTTCAAATTTAGATATTGAATATGCACTGCATTAAATATTTGTAAATATGTAGAGTAAGAATTTCATTATATACAGTGTTCTAATTTATTGATGAAAGATTACTTTTGGATAATAGTAGTGATCTTAAAACATATATTTAATAGTATAAATTGATTTTAGTTTTTAATTATATAGCTCCCTATAATGTTTTGGTAGAAAAAAAATGCATAATAATTATAATTTATTAAAGCAAGATTACTTTCAATAATGCATGAGATTATAAAGCATATTTAATACTATATGGTCATTAAGATATTTTTGATAGAGAAAGTAAAAAAGAAATAAAAAAAAATAGTATCACTTTCATGCAAATTCACTTTATTCTTGTGATAAAATAAAAAATTAAATTTATTCCTAGAGTTCTTTCCACTTTTATGCCTTTTCTTTGGAACTAAATAAACAATACACAAATCCTATAATTAACAAATATTTATTCAATAATCAACAAGGACAACTATAATTACAGTAATATAATTACATATACAAAAGCAAATTCTAAACCGACTTTGTTAGAGTTTGTTTACTCTAATGATATTTTTAAAAATTTAAACTACTTGAATTTAAGAACTAATCCAAACAAATTTTCCATTATATCCAATGATTACATTTGTTCTTAAAAAAAAAAATCTTATGTAGGGACGAAGCTTAAAAAGAAATAAAAATAAAAAATGACACTAAATAATTAGTTTTAAAAAAAGTGAAAAGTAAACTAAATAATTAGTTAAAAAAAAAGTGAAAAATGACACTAAATAATTAGTTTTGTGAAACACCACAGTCTCTCCATTTATAGACTTGGGCTTGACTCAGCAAAAACCTAAGTGTTATACCTCTGTCCCAACTTCGGCCACCGTGGTCTCATCGGCGTGGTAAAGGTTCAACTTTACATTTTACCTTTTTGTTTTTTGGTTTTATTTTTTTCATTCCCTTTTTCTGTGTTTTTTTTTCCCAGTTTGCATTATGCCCTAACTGCTGTTTTCTTTTCTCATACTCTTGTTCCTGGCTTCAAGGCACTAACTTTCCCCTTTCCCTTTGGAGTTTGTTTAAGTTCTATGCTTGGTTCAAACCATGCATTGCGAACTTATTGCATGTCATTTTTTTCTTCGACACTTAAAACCCTGGCAGTTTGGGTTTAATTTTATTAGTCTCTTTTTTTAATTGAACTAATAAATCAGGTTCAAGTCAAGGTCCATGTGGCATCACTAGAATGTTCAAAGATGAAATAAACTAAGTATACTGGAATGCTAATCTTTGTGTTTGTGTGACTTTGTTTTTGTTTAATTCTCCTTTGGTCTTGACTTAGTTTCAATTCTCCCTTTAAGTTTATGTCCACCATCTGATGGATTAGAATCGATGTTCCATAATTTGCTGGTATGGTTTTGGTTTTGTCAATTCTTGGTAGTGTTGCATGTGAGTTTATAATCCTCTTTTGGATCATGCTGTGTGTAGTAGCTGTTCGGTTTGTGAGTCATTTAAATATGGAATGTCAATTTTTTGTTTTGTTAAGTGATCAGGTGAAAGCAAAGTTAAAACTGAGTCATTTTCTTAAAATGAAATTGGCTGGAGAATGTCAGCTGTTTTTAATCTTTAGTAGTGTACTTGTTTGATAATTTCTTCGATTTTTTCTGATTTTTATTTCCAAATTTTGAGAATAAATGTTTTTTTCTTTCTCTAATCACCTGGCTGCCCTGCCGAACCAAGCCTCTATAGTCCAAGCTGGTTCAGTTTGGGATCCTGACCCAACATTAACAAACTTGCCCCAACTTGTTACCGTGACTAGTTTGAATATTGAACAGCTCCAAATCAGTCCAACTAAACCAGATTACATCCCTACTCTTTTGCTTCTTTGTAGGCAACTTGAGTGTCCGTCCACAGAAGTAGAGAAGTAGATGGTGGGTGAAACAGGAAAGCTGTTTGGTTTAGGATGTGATCCAGTGGTGGGATCACTGACTTCTTCGAAGAAGAGGGAATACAGAGTTACAAATCGTCTCCAAGAGGGGAAGCGCCCTCTATATGCTGTTGTTTTTAACTTCATAGACTCCCGCTATTTCAATGTTTTTGCCACTGTTGGTGGCAATAGGGTACCCTCTTCTCTCTTTTCCTCCACCTCCCTTTTATCTTTTCATTCCCCAACTTTTAACCTTTAACACTTTTTCTTCTTAATTCCTCAGGTTACTGTTTATCATTGTCTTGAAGGAGGAGTTATTGCTGTTTTGCAATCTTATGTAGACGAAGATGTAAGTCAACTGTGACACTCTACTCTCTTCTCTCTCTAGTTAAATCTTCATTTCTCTAGGTATGTGTATATAAAACTGCTTCTAACTTTTATATGTTTCTATGTAGATCAGAAGGATGAGTCTTTTTACACGGTGAGTTGGGCATGCAATGTTGATGGGACTCCATTTGTTGTGGCTGGAGGAATCAATGGGGTAATCCGAGTCATTGATGCTGGCAGTGAGAAGATACACAAGGTATTTTGATTACAGTAATGAATTAAATATTTTTTTTCTATTCTTCCACTATTCAAAAGTAATATGCAAATGATTTTATCCATATTATTGAATGCATTTTATTACTAGTCCTTATTTATTTATAAAATGATAAATACATATATTTGTTGCTATATAAAATTAAAATTGTTATAATTACCTTCTTTAAATAATATTTTATGAACAAAAAAGCAACCATTATTTGACAAAAGTATATAAAATCACTGTTGTTAATATATTAAAAAAAAAAAAAAAACTAAGTTATAAGTTATTGCCTTATTTAGACTAGTAACATAGGCTTAATGCAATAAGACCTGTTTGTCCACATTTTCTAAAATTAAGAAAAACAGTTGTCACACTGAAAACAATTACCACAATATTAAGGATAAAATTGTAGGAAATGTGATATGCGTTGAAATTGCTAAACATGGACTACAACACGAATTTAACCCATGAAGGGTTATATAAGTGTGAAATAGCTCTTCAAAGAATGCAAAAAGATAATAATACACAAATGGATGACATGGTAATGATGGAAGAATAAGAAATCAAGAAGGAATTAAAGAACATAGGAACACTTAGAGTTAATAAGAAAAAGAACAAGTGGAAAGGAAGAATTATGGGAAGATGTAGTTTAGAAGAAGTCACGCACGCCACTTCTTGGAGGAGGTTCCAAGATGATTGATGAAAAGGAGATTCAAAATTATATTTAGTCTAAGGTCTTAAGAAGTTGACTTTTTACTATAAAATGACCTTATATTTAGTCAAATGTGAGACCAAATATTTATGGGTGGTCCAATAACGGTTCAAATAGGAGGTAACACAATAAGTCCATCAAATTTGGTTAAGATAAGTTCTAAATGACTCTGATACTATCTTAAGAAATGAATTTTAAGCCTAATTCAACCTTATGAAATTGGCTTGTAAAGTGAGGTTTGGACCCACTTATATACTAACTGAACGAATTTTAGAAAAGGGATCTATCTAGCTCTAGGTTTATTTATGCAAGCCCATAGAAGACAACCTATACTACTAAAAGACAAAATAATGAGAACAATTGTTGTCCTGGCCCTTGCTTCGGTGCAATGTTCCTAGTGATCCTTCTAGAAATGGTTGGGTCTAGGTCCTGAGTTGACTAACTGTTGGGAGAATTCGAGGGGGAAAACCTTGGGGAGATCTCAAACAATGAGAACCGAGCCCAACATATAAGGAAATGACACCACCTTCAACCCAAAACCTTAAGGCATTAGGTTTGCGGATCTTCTTTCTTATATATTGCTCAACTTTCTCATTCCTACCCAATGTGAAACTTAGACTCACTTGAACACCTAACACTAACCAAGCACTGGAACTTGTGTCATGTTCCTGGTAACCCTGAGGCATGAACTCACTCATGGATTCATCAAAATGTGTACACCAAAGGCAGTTGCAGAAGTACATTGTTTTTTATTAATTGTTATGTTATATATAAAATGGTAAATACATCACTAAAATAAATTGAGCACCTAAAGGGAACCTAATTATCTTAATTTTAAATATTCTTTATTACGTTATTATTTTTAGGTTTTAGGGGCCAAACTAAGTATATTTAATGGTAATAAATAAAAAAATAACACTTAAGAAAACCACAGGGATCTAAGAAATAGCAAAAAAAATTACAAGAACTAAAAACAAATAGAATACTATTTGCAGAAATATAAAACACATTTATGTCTATCTTTTTATTCAATAATGTTGACAATGTATTGGTTGTGTACTAATCCCCACTACTACTACCTAACATGATGTCGTCCTCATTGCAGAGTTTTGTTGGCCATGGAGACTCTGTAAATGAAATCAGGACTCAAACATTAAGGCCATCCCTTGTGATATCTGCAAGCAAAGTAAATATCTTCTCCATATTTTTCTTATTCAATGAATCCCTTGTTTTTCATTCAATGACATCTATGATTGACCAGGATGAATCTGTCCGCTTGTGGAATGTTCATACTGGAATATGCATTTTGATATTCGCTGGAGCTGGAGGACATCGTAATGAAGTCTTGAGTGTTGTAAGTGTATTCTTCATCTAATATGTCTCTCCCTTTTTCTTGCTTAGTTACCTATTCTTGTTGATAATATAAGATTTGAATTTTGGAGATTAGCCCAACTAACTTTTTCTTGATTACTTTAGGATTTCCATCCATCAGATATATATCGTATTGCTAGTTGTGGCATGGATAACACTGTAAAAATATGGTCTATGAAAGGTAAGATATTTAGATTCTGAAAGTTCTTTATTGCAATGATAATACAGATAAGGAATATTGCATAACCTCTTGGCGTTTGCATTTTTGTGCAACTGTTTCACTGTTTAATGATACTGCAATTTGTTGGTACTTGTTCATGATACATATTATTACTGGTTATGTATTTTTTATAACTTTATCCAGCAAGAATGATATCCCTTCCGGTAACAAAAATAATGCCATTCTAACTAATGGAGATAATAACAAGAACATTAAATGGGTTTGGCTACATGGATAAGAAAAAGGGTTTCATCAGTCTGAAGCAAGGCTACATGGATAAGAAAAAGGGTTTGGCTATATTGGTACTAGGCTGCCAGTCTGAAGCAACAACTATAGCTTGTTTCATCAGTTATAATCAAAATAAAGGATTAAGAAAAAGGGTCTTTTCCCATTAAATGGGTTTGGCTACATGGATCAAATGACACCTTTGCATCAACTTTTTCAGAGAGGCTATTAATGGTTCCTTGGTCCCCCTTAACCTCTGTTTATACATCTATTCTGTCCTACATGTAATAAACTCTTCTTAATGGATTTGACAAGTTGTTTTTGGTATCTTTGATATTTGTTTAATGATAACATGGAAGCCGCAAGTAACAATTATTTTTGTTATATGTTGGAAAATTCATGTGAGAAACATGATGCTTCTTTCTGTTTATGCACCAAGTCAATTAAAATAAGCAGTTTGGTTGACGATTTTATAGTTGGGTGCCACCATCATGCAGCAGTGTCCTGTGCACAAACCAAAATATATACCGTTTATGCTTGTGAAAATTTTGTTAGTATACCTTCCAATTGTATTGTCCGTTTCATTTTAATCTATCATGTTCGTTATTTTACTGTAGAGTTCTGGACATATGTAGAAAAATCATTCACATGGACAGATCTTCCTTCTAAGTTTCCCACAAAATATGTCCAGTTTCCGGTAACCCACAGTTTACTTTTGGTACTTATCATCCATCGTTTCGATTTTTTTTCTTATTTCTAATAATAGCTCTTCCTGATTTCAGGTTTACAATGCTTCAGTTCATTTAAATTATGTTGACTGTAATAGGTGGCTGGGTGATTTTATCCTCTCAAAGGTGAGTGATTGCTCAGTATCAGACTACCCTTAATATTTGGGAGATAAAAAGTTTTAAAGGTGTTTAGGCTAGTTACTACAATGGGTCATAATTATAGTATTTTTTAATTTAAAATTTCACTGATTCATGAGGTTACTTGCTAATTCCTTAAGTAATGGATTACGTTTCGTTTTCAGAGTGTTGACAATGAAATTGTCTTGTGGGAACCTAAAGTGAAGGAACAAACTCCTGGGGAGGTTAGTTATAATTATCATCTTTTCTTAATTATATTTTAATGTGTAACTTTTAATCAGCTTCACTTTTTCTTTTCCTTTTTTTTTTTTGTGGATCTCTAGGGTGTAGTTGACATCCTTCAGAAATATCCTGTTCCCGAGTGTGATATCTGGTTCATCAAGTTTTCTTGTGATTTCCATTTCAACATAGCTGCAGTAGGTAAGCATATCTAATTGCATTTTTCTTTTACATTGATTATTTTCTGTAGTGTGTGCAGCGTCAGTACTACAGTGACACGAACTGCCTATTACAAAACTTGTTCATAACAGATTTGTGACAATTTGGACTAGTTCTTTTAGTCTATCTTATATTCACCTTTTCTATTCTCTGATTCTGCCAGGTAACAGGGAAGGGAAGATTTTTATTTGGGAATTGCAGTCAAGTCCTCCTGTACTTCTTGCAAGGTTCAGTTATCTATCGAGACTATTTCAATGTATTTTCATTTTATGAGATTCTTAAGTTAAATCACCTTGTTCAGGTTGTCACATCCTCAATCAAAATCTCCAATCAGGCAGACTGCTACATCCTTTGATGGAAGGTATTTCTTCATATATTGTAGTTGCTGCTCTCATAATTTTGATGCAACGTTGTCTTTTGCTATTAACTCTAGTCCTTTCTTGTGTTTGTTGTAGCACTATATTGAGTTGCTGTGAGGATGGGACAATATGGCGTTGGGATGATGTTACAAACTCCCCAACTTAACCTATCTCTGCTTGTACCAATATGATGTACCGATGTCACTGATTAAATCATTTAGTTTAGCCTGTGAATCCATTAGGACTTCCTCAAGCCATGTGAATGTTTGTTCCTAACTTGTGTGTGATTCCTCGTTTGAGATTTGACAATGCAGAAAGATCTCTACTACCAACCTTACCACATCTACTAACCTCTTCAGAAGAGAATTTTGCAATGCCTAAGTTAATGCAATTCATCATAACATCAGTAGAAGATTATGAAAAGGAATAATTAAGGCTCTGTTTTGTCTAACTGGCTTGGAAAGCATTCCAATAAATCACACTTTCCAATCATCTCTCAATCTGCAACATCATACAGAATAAGATAGGCAATAAGCCATCATAAATATGAAAATTCTCATTACTGGTTATAATAGAATGTCAGGTTTTCAACTTTCCAATTAGCCATTTCATTTCAGACAAATTCTTCCTGCACCCTAATACAAATATTTTAATTTCATAAATATCCCAGCACACCCATCCGGTTCATAACGTAAAAAAAAGAAAATCGGATGGCATCCCATCCGGGTTTTATTTTAACATCTGTTTCCAAATCTTTGATTAATCCTTAAAACAAGTAATAAGTAAGTAATTTTTAGTGTTTATTAGCAATTAGTAAGTGGTATTGCTGATTAGAGTAGTTGATTTGGGGTTTAGGCGTTGTTGACGACGAACAGAACAATTTTTCGATTTGATATATGAGAACCGGATATGTTCCATCCGGTTCTCATTTTGATTTGGAAATGAGAACCGGATGGCAGCCCCATCCGGTTGTCATTTCAAAATCAAAATGAAAACCGGATGAGTATGCTATCCGGTTGTCATTTTCAAATAAAATGAATTTTTTTTAAATGACAACCAGATGGGGGTGTCATCCGGTTGTCATTTTATTTTGAAATGACAACCGGATGGGGGTGTCATCCGGTTGTCATTTTTTTTGAAATGTGAACCGGATGGGGGTGTCATCCGGTTCTTATTTTTTTTCCTATATGAACCGGATATGATCAGTTGTGAAATTAAAATTTTATATTAGGGTGCAAGAAGAAGATATTAGGGTGCAGGAAGAATTTGTCTTCATTTCATCACTGAATAAGAAAGATAATAGTTGTGTTGATTTGTTTCTTAAGGAACGATTAACGCGTGATCGTACTTTTAGTACGTAGAGAGTCTCCTACCTGGTCTTTAGCCCTTACATTTTAGCTGACGTGTATATATGTTTAGATAAGAGGAATAAATAGAAGAAAGTTTTTTGCCACTCTTATGTACTCACCATTAGTGTTTTTTCTTGGTGAATTTTTTATCTAACCATTATAAATTATATAAAACAATTATTTTCATTTAATAAATAATTATTAAGTGTTTTACATCAATTATTCTCATTCTTTACATGTAAATTCCTTAAAAAGTGAAGTAAAAATAAGTATGTAATTATTATAAAAATAATTCCTATTTTCTTAAACTTAAAATGCAATAAATAAATAAATAAAATCACCTATTTAAATCCCACGTATACAACCAATCGATTTTCGTTATGTTTATGTCATTACAATTTCACAATTTTTAGTCTTTTAGTTTATAGAGTATTAAAGGTGACCTTAAGGTTAAAAGTCTTATTGGCAATTTTTAATCTACCAATTGAACCAAATAAGTTTTTGGATAAGAAGTTTAGTTACATTTTTTTAAAAGTGCAATAAGGTAGTTAAAATTAAGATTATGAATAAGATTTTGTGAAGAATTTTTAAAATTGTAATTTGTGAAATCATAAGATAGATTGTAGATTTTATTTATTTTTAATATATATATATAATATAACTTTTCAGTAAGAAAAATAAATAAAAATAAAATAAATTATTTGAGAAATGTTAGAAGAAAATAAAAAAATAAAAAATAAATATTAAAAATGTCTTAATTTAGTTTTATTTTATTTTAATTAAAATTGAAACGAATTCAATTTAATTGAATTAAGAAGTTGAAAATGGAAGAAGACTCTTAATTTTTAATTCAATTTAAAATTTATTTTTGAATTTAATTGGTGGTGTTATGTGAATAAGATACTTAAGGTGCTAAAATTTTAATTGTATTAATCTTTAATTAAATTAAGTATAAGGTAAATAATTAGTACAGAAAATAACAATACTAATATATTTTTATCATTTTATTCAACATCTTGCTATTATACGATTTAATATGAAATTAAATTTGAATTGTAGATAATATATATAGTCCTACAATCTTATTATTAAAATATCAATTTTAATTACTTTATTACATAATTTTATTATGTAATGAATAATCTAATATTATTATTTTAACATCTTGAAATTAAGTTAGAATTTGAAGGATTAGAAATAATTATTATTATATTATAAATTAAATGATTGTATACTTAATCAGGTCTACATTAATAAATTTAAATATATCTGCTTTTTTATTAAGGAAGTAATTGAATAAAATTTTAAATTAACTCGTAAAATTGAATCTTTAAGTAACGAGTTTTTTAAATAATTCTTTTCATGTAAACTGATTTTCAATTTTTATATATATATATATATATATATATA
>Ga0209700_100274_pt1 | contig 91020 bp, 50 predicted proteins | sample SiratroredBW_FD_187528 | JGI IMG/M metagenome (GOLD analysis project Ga0209700, IMG submission 187528) | Root nodule microbial communities of legume samples collected from California, USA - Siratro red BW (SPAdes) (version 2) | ecosystem: Host-associated > Plants > Roots > Nodule | place: USA... | reverse complement strand
TTTTTTTCCTTTTTTTTTTTTTTTTTTTTTTTACAGGGCATGGCACTTGTTCGTTAGGTACCTTATTATTTTTTTTTACAGGATTTACATTTTTCCTGTTGTTTGTTGCAGTTTAAGTAGTAAGGTTGCTATTAACTTTATAATAAGAGAATACGCCCTCTTTGTAAGAAAAGTAAATGATGAAAACCAAGGTAAAAAATACTTAATGTTAACAGGTAATAAATCACCCCAGTTCAGAGCTCAAATGTAGGTGAAGTTTGATAAATGATAAAATATCCCAAAATGTTAGTTTTCCCTGCTGGACAACCAACAAAAAATGTCCCAAAATGAAACAAATTCCTGCAAATTAATAAAAGTTGTTGATAAACAGGTTCGCCCAAAAATGATGAAATATAATTAACATTTATACTTTATCAATATTAATTAGGCAAGTGAGATTCCGACATAATTTTGACCATCATCTGCAGTTAAAATGTTTTTGTACCAAAAAAACTAGTTTACACAAATAAAATATTTGGTGGGGTATTACAATACATTAAGTGCAAACCCTTGAACAGTATGAATATTAAGCATTTATGAACTAACGAAAAATATAGAACCAGCCAAACACAAGCTTCATATACATCCGATTCTAACCACCATGTTTGTAGACGCAAGCTAAATCACTATCGATGGTGGCTACACGATGACATTCAGCGTTGCGTAAAAAAAACTCAATCTGGAGGGCTTAAACACGACAAACAAAAAATGCCAGAATAACTCACTGACTCAAAACCAACACTTTGGGGCAGTAACCCTTGGCTGCTTCTAACTTCTCTTTTTTCCTTTTTAATCACTTTTACTCTTTTTGGAGTACATAACATCCCTATTTTCCGAACTCTATGGTATCAACAATTTTACCCCACCCTAATTGCAATTTGCAACTGCATCCATTACATAGAAGACATCTCTTAGTTAGCTCTACAAACATTCCCATCTCCAAGTCACTAACAAATCAAGAATTCATTCACTATGAAATCCTGCATTGCGAGAGGATGAATCCAATGAACATAGCATATTTCAAGATGCAACATTGTCTGTAATAAGAATGAACAGGAGATATAGTTGAGAAGAATGTACAGCTAAACATGTTTGATTTGATCAATTGACGCACCTCATACACTCCTAATATATACTTAACCACACCAATTACCAGTAGCCATCACCCGCAATCCCTATCCATAGTCAAACAACACCTGCATTAACATATAAGCGAAACTTACGCAGAAACGGAAACAAAAGAATGCATTGAAAAGACTTGGCCTAGATAAGAAACCATAGTAAATACGAAAAAAAAAAAACTGATTTTAAGCCACTACCTAACACTAGCAGTTCTCAGAATCCTGCCCATTGTTTCCTTTGGATATTTCTTCGGTGCTTCCCAATACCCTCGAGACACGAGGTAAAATATCTTCCCGTCTAGTTTTAGAATTTATTTGATCAATTGTTTCTCCATAATGATCTGCTCCCAATGCAGGATTTTGCGGATTATCTATTGCCTCTCGACTGTGGATAGGAAGAGCAGCAACTTTCTCAGAAGTCACTTCTGACACATGAATAACCTTATCAACCATTACTACACGAGTTTCTTCAGTGTTACCCTGCGTTTGACTTGATGATGTTAATACCTGCTGGACCTTCAAGACATCTGATTGGGTTGAAACCACACTGAAAATAAAATCAATAAACAAGTTCCTGAATATACACTGCACCTAGATACTTGGAATATAGATAAACTATATATGTTCAGAAATAAATTGATTCAGTGAACAGAAGTTGTACCGTCGTGTAGTGCCTTGGTCTATAGGATTTTCAGTTGTTTGTTCTTCAGCTCTGGATTTCTTATTGTGCCCCGGATCTACTAGTGGATCACCAACTTTACTAGTCACGTTTCCCCTCCCTCTTTTCCGTCTGCCTGCAAGATGTCCATCTGGAAACAAGAGAGCACTTTTTCCATTCACATCTTTCGCCTCAGATTCAATCTCACGTCTTCTAGCATCATCTCGAGTGGGTACTTCAACTATTACTTTTGGCTCTTCCAAAGCAAATCCCATTTGTTTTCCCTTGCCAATACCAAGTGGTTTGTCATTTTCCAAGTGCCTTTGCCTGTTGCTCCCAGTATCGGTATCAGAAACCACAGGAGAATTTCTGAAAATTATCTCTGAGCATCGTTTTATCCATGAGAATCGAACAGGACTAGGAGGAGAACCAGCAGAGGACTTCTCCACAAATGGAGTATCAAACCCATTGCTGATTTTATCACCACCTTGTGCTAGAGTCTGACGCTTCAAGTTCTTCCTTGAAGATATTTTCTTTCGGTTAGACTCCATATCAGATTTAAGCATTTCAGTGATAGCATTATCATCAGAGACAGCTTTCAAATCTTCTAATTTTTTCAGTTCTTCAGTTTGCGCAAAAATTTCAACTCTATCAGCATGCAAGAGTTCTCTCTGTTTTTGGAGTTTATCCCTTTGAACCTCAAGTTCCTCAATACAGTTAGTAAGTTCAGCCCACTCCCTATTTCTCCTCTCGCGATCCAAATTTATTTCAGCCCGCTCAGTTTGAAGTCTTTTCATTTCCAAGGAAACCTGTTCCAACTCTTTTGCCACTTTCTCCTTACGAGCGTTAATATACTGAAGTTCAGTGTTCTTTTCTTCCTCAAAAGCCTTTTCTCTTTCCTTCAAATAATTTTCAACTTCTTCTCGTCTCTTCTCGATGAGGTTATTCAGCTCCTGCTTTTGCATCTCAATGTCGCGCAAGAAATCCGCTCGCTCTTGCTGCATCTTGCCAAACAACTCAGCATGTTCATGTGCCATCTTGTTCATGAAGCTTTCGCGTTCACTGGCAAGGAACCCCAAGTCTTGGGTGTACTGTTTACGCAAATTTTCTTTCTCTTCTCTTAGTTGGTCACGCTCATTCTTAATAAAACTGGAAACCGCCTCCCTTTCCTTTGCTATAAATTCTGCCTCTTTCTGCAACTCTTCCTTTTTTTCATCAAGAAACTCCCACTCAACTTCAAACTTTGCCTTCTCAGCTTTGAGCTTATCTGCCTCAGCCAAAAGCTCCAACTTCTGAGATCTGACAAGGTCAATCTCTTCCTTTAGTTTCACTTCCAGAATTGACAAGTCACCAGTTTCATTTTTCACAGCCTCGAGTCTCTCCTTGTCAATATCAACTTGCCTTCTTTTGTTTTCCAGGGATGCCAACGAGTCCTGCAGATCTTGCTTTGCTTGTTCAATATTTTCTTTCTCCTTTTGCAAAAGTACTTTGTTTAACTCAAACTCATTCTCAGCAGCACTCAACCTTTGATCTTTTTCTTCGAGAGCACTTGACAAATCCTTCAGATCCTTCTCCTTCTGGCTCAGTGAACTTGACAGAACTTCCAACTCATGCTGCCTTTCCAGGATTTCATCCTTCCAATGTTTAAGATCAACCTCCTTCAACTCCCAAGCCCGTCTCTTTGTCTCAATATCATTTTCAACCAATTTGCGCTGCATTTGTAGCTCAACTTCCAAGTTATGTTTTTTAGTTCTTAGTGCGGCTTCCTGACCAGCAATAACTTTCTGAGTTTCATCCTACATTTCCCAACAAAAATAAAAAAATAATGATATAGAGAAAACGATCAGAAATTAAATGGAAAGTAACGAATGGTGAGAGAATGTACAGATTCTCTATTGGAAAGTTTCGCTTGAAATTCAAGTAACTCCTGTTCTTTCTTACTCAGCTCAGTTTTCCATTTAGCAAGTTCCTGTTTTCACAAAACATAAATCCACAAATGAACAAGACAGATAAATCCTTAATACAAATATCATCAACTGAGAAATTTCAACCTCTTCTCGTTGCATTAAGGTGGCTTCTTTCAATTTTAGAGTGGTTTTCTCGTCATGTAGGGCTTCATGTTCCTTTTCAACTTTTGCTTTAGTGTCCTCCAACTCTTTTTGAAGACGATTTAGTTCCTGAGATCTACTCAAAAAGTGTTCCTCTCGCTGGTTGAGCAAGGATTGTGATTGAAGTAATCTTTCCTGTTCTTCTTGCAAACCCTTTTGCCTTTCAGAAAGGGATTGCCTCTCAAGAATCATCTCCTTATCTTTTTCATCACAACTGCAGAGAGAGAAAAGGGGGGAGGGGGAGAGATCAAATAATTTCCAAACAAATATGAAGCTATCAAAATTTTCAATAATCGAAGAGAGGTTATAATCACACAAAGTATGCGGAACTTATAACCACAACACTTAATCACATGTTCAGTTAACATGTTGATAATTGTTAAAAGGAGGTATGCTAACAGTTAATTAGTTGCGTCATGCATAATACAGTCAATTCTTTGAATTAAAATTTGAGTGGTTATTAAGTAGAAGAATCATTTTCAACTACAGAACCTGAAGCAAAAAAACATAGTTTGATTCACCAAATTCTCTCTCCCTCACCTGTAACTAAGATCGGTGTAAAAAAAAAGCTCAGGATTGTTCAAGATAATACCTATACATAGCAAAATGTCAAGGCACAACTTAATCTGCTTATGTGCTCCAAGTCACAAAAATGAACTAGGGAGATAGTACGTAACAGGCTAACTTCACACAACTATTGCAAGTATATGAGTAACATACTATGACTTGAAAGATAAGATTTTCCGTCTGTTGAGGTACAACTTAATATGCTCAGTGAAAAAAATGAACTAGGAAGATATAACATACTCTGCCTTGAAAGAAACGATCTGCCGCCTGAGATTATCTTCACGGGCTTCAACATCACGAAGCTTCCTCTCAGCAGCGTTGTGATATCGGTTTGCCTCTGTCTGCAAAGATTCTGCAGCTCGCACCTTTGCTTCAGCTTCAGTAATTTTTTTCTGGGCTTCATCTATCAATTGGTGCGCTTCAGCAAATTTACTCTCAGCTGCGACCTTTGTTTCAGCACTTTCTGTACGCAGCTCATGCAAGGCCTTCTCGAGCTACAAAAAGACAATAAAAAATACCACCTAAAAGTGTGAGCAATATAAACATATGAAAAAGCAAGCATGTATGGTTTTGCAAGGGATGGAGAACTATTCCATAAACTTACACTAGCAATGCATGCATCTTTGACGCTTACAGTCTTCTTCAAACTTTCTTCACGTTTCCTTGATTCAGTTAATGCAGATTTATTCATTGCAGAATCATGTTTGTGCATTAACTCGGCTGATTCAGCCAAGGCTTTTAATTGTTCATATTTTGAAGCCAAATCCTTTTTCTCCAATATGAGAAGGCCCATGTGGTGCTGGTGATCATATATCTGTGCAACATATACAGGTCAAAATGAAAGTTAGAAAGGATTGATGAATTTTGTTACTATTAACAGCAGAAAATGAAAAACTGTCTCTTATAAAACTGAAAGATACTGTAAACCATTTATAGAGCATTCACTTGAAAATGCAATTCAATTAATGGGGCAAAGTTTTGCTTTGGGTGATAGCAAACCAGTTCACAGTACTAGCAAATTAAGCATTAACTCAATTTGCGCATCTGGCTTTGCAAGTGATGTATGCTAATATACAAGCAGAAAAACTAACGGAAAATTATTCAAATGACAAGGAATACAAAGCAAAAGGAGCTGAATGCAACAATCAGTAAAAGAAAGAAAACTTTGTTACTTGTGATATATGCACCAGGATAAACAAAAACAATGGAAAACTCAGAGTAATATTAATTGGTGGGCGACCAAATGATTTTGGCCGCATTAACAGCCCAGATGACAAGGAAACATTATAAACTATTAGGAAACAAATCAAATGAAGAGTTTAAATTTTGTTGTCTTCAACAAAATATCTTCACATGCATAGCTATGAAACTAACCCCTTGGACTCTTAAGAGTTTAATATGTGTTTAGGCAAAGCCCTCTCCCAATGGAGACTCTATGATTTACATACTCCACTTCCACTGCAACAAATCAATGGTAATTTAAATTGAATTCAATCCACTACACAATATCAATGTATCAAATTAACTATACACTTAAAATATACAATTCAAAGCATTCTACAAGAGTACAAATAGCCCTGAATCCACAGTTTCCCACCAATAGCACAGAATTCAATACCCAATCATAACATCACCAGGTGCTGCTAATCGCTAACTATTCTGTTTAAGGAACATGAACTGATGATCTATCCATCATAATTAACACATAAGTTGGAGGCCACCAAAGAAGTAGCAACACAAAAAGAAGATCTCGCACTAGAATAAACAAGATACCATATGAAGCGACGTCGACAATGAAATACATCATTGAAGTGTATCTTAAAGGAGAACACAAATAAATGATACGCCATCTCAAAAGACTATTAATGAGTAATAAATAAATAACCCAACCGCATACAACATCAAAAACCCACTAAAAACTAAAATCCCCCAACCTAACAAACTACCTCACTAACCCGATCGCATTGCACAGTCCGATTAACAGTTCCCCCAATTTAATTGCAATTCAAAATGAAAAAAAGTTACAGAGAGGAAGAAAATTACGAACCTCAGCTTCGAGCTTAGCGATGTAAGCTATGAGCGCAGCCTTGTCCTTGTGCTTAATCGACTCCTCGTCGAAGCCGGCGTCTCGAAGACGCGTCCAGATCTGTTCATCGGTGAGAGGGCTTTTCAAAACCCTAGAACCGGGCGTAATGGATAAGGGTTTAGAGGAATTGGGAGTCGATAACTCCATCTCCGACTCCCAACGCGATTGTTCAAATATCAAAACCCTTTCTCACTCTGCGTTCCGCTTCAGGAATCGTGGCGTCTTCTCTGCTCAGAGCTTCTTCTTATTCTTTACTTTTCTCTGGCTTCGGGAATTTAATTTGTGCGTTGTGGGACTTTGACAGATTGGAACGTGGAACGAAACGCACTTTACCACTCACACTCACACTATTTAGCTCGTTCGCTACTTTTTTTCTCGAGAGTGAGGGTGGATGTTGGGTTTGCGACGTGACGGGAGCTAAACGACCTCGTTTTGACTTTTTCTATTTGTAATTTGGCATTTTTGAAAACGTCTGAATTAAAACGCAGAGTCGCGACTCTTGGTGGAAAAGGAAGCTACGAAGTGGTATTTTACTTTTTGGAGGGAATTAATTTCTTATTAGTACATCCCGAAAATATTGTATTTTTTATATAAACATGCCTTTGTATAATCTACAATGTCTCGATCAATCATTAGTATTTGGTATTTTTTTTTTAACAAAGTTACCCTTTGACTCATCCATTCAAATAACATATTTTATTGCATATAGATTTAATTAATAAATAAATTGTATACACACGAGTGCTACATATACAAATTTATAAATCCAATAATATATTTTAAACAAATAAGAATAATTCATACGAATATGGTTAATTTGATTGAAGCAACTATTATTTATGAATGACTGATATTTTAGGATTTCCTTCACCGATGTAATATATTTTAGAAATGTTATATTTGAGAGAATAAAATATTTATTTACCATTTTCATTTTGATATGAATAATGAGTATAGGTAACAAGTAATAAAAATTATAATTATTAGATGGATACGATAATAGGGTCATTCAATTTTAACATTATAAAATTATAAATTATTATTTGTGGATATAATATAAAAGTTCTTCAAATTTAAATTCAGAAATTATCTGTGGAAATAGTGAATTGATTTATGAAAAGGTGGTTGATGTATTTTTTTTATTTGATCGTGAATAATGATAACTTGATATTTAGGTGTATTGGAAAAAAAATATTTGAATAAATCTTATAACAACAATTTGGGTTTTTTATCACTTTTTCAAAATGATTATTTCACATTTGTTATTTTAATAAAATAACATTATTGATTGAATTAATGATATGTAAAAAAAATTATGTTATTTTAGAAATGATAATTTCAATTTCAAAATCAGTTATTGTTAGAAAAAATAAAATTAATTATTCTTTAAGTTATAGATATAACGTATATAAAATTACACACAATTTATAATGACAACTGATGTATAATATCTATTTTAATAATTAAAATCTATATATTTTAATCTAAAGTATTTTAACATTACAGACATAATAATCCAAAATACAACTATCAAATATTTAGATTTAGAAAAGATATGCGGCTCTTTTTTAATCCTTAGAACATATCATCATGAATTAGATTATGAAATATTTAAAATATATTAATACCCAATTCTCATAAAACTAAATTTAAATTAAATTTTAATTTACTTTAATATATATAATGTATGTTACCTCTATTTAAAAATAAATAATATTATGTGTTTAATATGATAAAATATCAACATACAATGAGAAAAATCAAGTACTATTATTACAAAAATAACAAATTACTCACAAATAACTCATTTATGTATAGAGCCAAATGTATACATCTTTTTAAGTTAATCATGTATTGGTGTAATTATACTTTGGTATTTCCAAACTTCTGATTGAGGTTAAAAAATACTTGATTTTCCTTTCTTCATACTCAATTTGTTTATATACTTAAATGATAATAAATAGTCTAGATATTATTATTCAAATATTAGGAAACATAATAAAATAAAAATATGGCTTTCATTGACCATAGTTGTGTTACAAAAATATTTAGCATATAAATTCCCTCCATGATCTCTAATGCATCTAATAGGGAAATATATAGTGAAATAACAAAATTATTCATGCAAATGATTTTGTTGTCTAATGTACATGCAATAGTCTTTGCCTCAACCTTGGCATCATGGTTAGAAGTTGAGTTATAAAATCATCCAAAGTTATTACATGTCATCATTATTAATAATAAATTTTGTAGTTGGTCCAATTCTCAAGCATTTTTACTACATTCCAAATTTTAGAAACATTTTATGAATCATCTTGGACTATGAGGAGTTAACTAGATGTTGAAGAAGTATGTCCCATTTTTTAAGTATTATTACCAAGTATCATAAAACCTTAGCAAATAGACCCTCCATTTCTTCTTCACTATTAATTCCATCAAGTTTCTTTTATAACCATGACAACTCACATCACAACAACTTCAACAATTTAATAAAATTTTATAAGTCCATCTATTTCTTGCTTTGATAATGTTGTAAATTTAATGCATCTTGGATATAATGACCACATCAAAGAAGGCTTTAAATGTTATTCTTTAGTAACCCATATCATTTCATTTAAAAGATCATGTACCTCTTTATTAATATTTTATGTTTGCAATACATGGGACATGTCTAGTATTATCATGTCCATAACATATAACTCTTCACAATCCTAAAGATAAATAGGTGGTCACACATCTCTCTAAGTTTATGATACCTTTGATTCAAACAAGGAACAAATAATAATATGCCTCTTTGATTTATTTTCTATTTTTGTCAAACAAATTACAAGAACTCATCAACCCCTTTTTTATACTCTTGAGTAAAGTAACATGCATTTGTTCAACTTCACTTTCATAACCACGGATGTTTTAAACGTGAAAATATTCAAGAAAATATTTTTCATAATTCTTTACTTGTATACATTCATTATCTTAAATTTGATAATAAAAAATTCTAACATTTTACAATAGTCTTCAAAATACACAAAATGAAAGTGATTTCCTCCAAGATACAATAACCAAGTGTTCACTCAAAGAACAACACATTAAGGAAACAATTAATTTTTACTTATTAATCAATTATAACTTGTTTAAATAAGACAATTCAATATTTAGTACAAATAATTAATATCTAATCATTTATATTAAATCTCAAACAAAAATTATAATTCATTTAATATGTGCACGAATTTAAAATTAAATATAAATAAAATTACTAAAATAAGTTAAACAAGTTCACTAAAGAAATAACATAATTCACTCATCTAACTTTGTTCAGTCTCTACATAATTCACTCATCTAACTTTGTTCAGTCTCTACAAGTCTTAGAGACAATATTTAGTTTTTATAATTTTGAACAATTTAAAAGATTTACTCTTATGTACTAAAATCACTTAATCCAAATAATTTAAACAATTTAAAAGATTTTCTCCTATGTACTAAAATCATTTAATCCAAATAATTTTAACAATTTAAAAGATTTACTCCTATGTACTAAAATCATTTAATCCAAATAATTTTAACAATTTAAAAGATTTATCCTAAGAAACCAAAATAATTTAACTTCATAAACAACTTAACATATTTATTCTTATGTACTAAAATATAATTTTAAACATTTTTAAAGTATACAAAAATTAACAAAAACTATTGAAAGATAATACTTTATCATGCATAGTCAGTAGTTGAAATTCTAAAATCCAACCATATATATAATTTTAATAACAAAATGAAGATACTAACACTTGTCTCACCAAGATATAATTTAACACTCACAAAGGAAGATACACAAATATAATGAGATAAAACGAGTCCAATATGCAAAATAAAAGCACAAAAGGATTACAAAGGATGAATGAAAAGCACGAGTTTAAACCTATATTATCGTTAGACAAGAGAAGAGCGAAAAGTCCTTTATATCACAAATACAAAGAAGAACACAAAATAGATCCTATATTAACACTTTTTACATAAGTTTTGTTCATACTAACATAGAATATTTGTCCTAAATTATAGGAATATCACAACAAAATAACTGTGTCGAAATATTTAATAAATTTCATAATAATGAAAAAATGAAATTTTAATAACCTCCTTTCACATCCTTTTTCTTGCTTCAACTTTATTCCTTGCTCGATCGAACTCCAATGTCTTCTTCTTCTAGTTTTTCTTGAAACATTTTTAAATTGAAGCTTTAATGTTATTATCAAGTTTACTCCACCTATATTTTTTGTTATTCACTATAAGTTTTTAGGAGTTCTTCAATAACAACACCTTGGCAGGTTTTTGCTATTTATACTTTGGCAACTTCTTAATGATTTCGCTTCAAAATCTTAAGAAGTGGACGTTAAACCTAATTCAACATTACAAAACTAACTTTGAAACGAGGTTTGCACCCAATTATATGTTATGGGCCTTATCTTTAGATGGCCCTGATATCATCCTAAGAATTGAACTTTTAGGTCTAATTTAACCTTACAAAATTGACTTGTAAGGTGAAGTTTGCATTCACTCATGTAATATGACTTGGCCTTATCTCTAGTTATTATGTGATGTCCAACACACCCCCTCACACCAAGATTATCCAACTCATGTGTATGACTATATACTTATGGGTAGTGTGATAAGGACTCAATAGTGGATGACACAATAGACCCATCAAACCTAGTCTGGATAGGCTGTAATACTATCTTAAGAATTGAACTTTAAGCCTAATTTTCCCTTATAAAATCATTTTGTAAGGTGGGGTTGATCCACTTATATACTATAAATTGGTCTTATCTCTAGCCGATGTAAGATCTCCAACACACACTCATCACGCCAAGGCTAGTCAACTCGTGACTAAATATTTATGACTGATTCGATAACGGCCCGATGACAGGTGTGACACGATGCCTATGAAAATTCGCTAAAATAATATCTAAATGACTCTAATATTATCTTTAAGAAGTGAACTTTAAACTTAACTCAACCTTACAAAATTGACTTGAGATTTAGGCCCACTTATGAATTAATCATATCTCTAATGGATGCGAAATTTCCAACACAAAATAGATAAAAAAAATAACACTTATTGTCTTTATTTATTGTGAATAACAATTGAATAAAAATGAATAAACAAATACCATATATTTGTCTCATAAAATTAATTAAATTCTTCATAAATGTTTATAAGAGAAATTAAAAATCAATATATATTATCTTTTGCGTGAGACACTATGTCACTAGTCAAAGCGGTTCGTTCAATAGCAAATCAATATAAATAATATAAAAATTAAAATAAATGTGTACATTATTTCATTTATTTATCTTTTCATTTATTTATCAATGTATTGAACAAGTTAGTGGATGATCATTGTTTAAGTGAATGCAATAAAATAAAGTAATGCAATAAGATAAAGTTAATTTTATTAACAATTGTGAAGTTATGTTTTACAATTTTAATTTTATATTATATATTATTAAAATATTATTTATTTATATCAATTAGATAATTTAGCCTTGATTGATTTATATGTGGTCCAAATTTTAAGATATTACTAACCAATAAATAAACTTTTGAAATGGGAATTTGATTTAAAGTTGAGACATTAGTTAGAATGGTTGAAATTGATTAAATAGAATTTTGTGTAATCTTATTAATGGTTCAAATTTATTAAATGGAATTTTGTGTAATTTTATTATGATAATCAGAGTTATCAAAATGAGATTTGTAATATTGTAACTTTAGTTAAAATCAACATGATTTGCCGTTTGAAAACTTTTGTCTTGAGATTTCATGATTAATAAATGTAAATTATGTATCTTTATACTACTTGTAAGGTTTTAGTGTGTTAAAGAAGATAAAAATAAGAGAGCAGAGAGACCTGAGAAGAGTGAAGAAACTTTTATTATTGATACTCAAAATTTATGTTACAAAAGCAACAAAAAGAAAGACTATATAAACGAAAGGAGGTGTGGAAGAAGCACGAAGAGCCATGCATGATAGCCAAAACATGCATGGGGTTTAGGGTTTAAGAATTCTTTGAGAAAATGCAATAAGACTGGCAACACCCGAATAAATTAAAATTAAGAAAATAAAAAATGTGTCTACAATAAAATGAATAATTAAAATTAAAAAAATAAATAAGAAAATAATAAATAGAAAATATATATATACTTGATTAGTTTAGGTTTTTATTAAAAAATAATAAATAATAAAACAAATAAAAAGAGGTTTGAATTTATCTATTTTTTTTTACAAAACATAAAAAATAATATCAGTTAAGAAAAATAGAAAAACAAAATAAACAAAAATAATAATAATAAAGAAAAGAAATACAAAATCAAATAAATAAATAAATAATTATCATAAAAATAAAAACAAAATAATAAATAAAAGGAAAATACATAAAAAGAAATTGAAACTATTTAAAAATTGTTTCTTTTAATTCATCTTTAAAATAAAATAAAAAATCAATCAATCTTAAAACTGTTCTGAACCATCCATGTTCTCATTTCACAATAATGAAAAATATAAAAAATAAAATATGATCGTTCTCAAACTGTTTCATCTCACGTTCATCTACACTTCATCTTTAATAATAATAATAAAAAAAGAAATAGTCAATTTTTCAAAACTGCTCTGAACTATTTTCAGAAGAAAAATAAATTAAATAATAAAAAAGGAGATTCACTTAAGTGGTAACTGCTCTTACGTTAAGAAGGAACTATTGATCACTTCGAGAGATACGAAGGAAAAGAGGAAAAACGAGAGAAAGTAGAGAAGAAGAGAAGATTGATTCTCGTGTCTTGCTATCCAGTTTAAAATTAAGAAGCAAGAAAATTTTGGAAAGGAGGCTATCATTTTTTAAGAACACTCACAGGTATGATTTGTAAGGTTTATATTTTCATATGGATATTGAAGTTTGAAATTTGTAAATTCTATGTTCTTATCTTCCTGTGATATTTTTTTTATTTCTTCGTTTTGGGTTGGTAAACCTAACATGGGTTCGGAATAAGGTGGTGGGGCTTAGGGTTGAGGTGATGATGCCTAGGATTGTGGAGTTGGGGCCTTTCTATTCGCACCCCCACATTACCATTGCACCACTAAACTAAAAAAAATAATAAAAATTATTCGTACTCCCCACATTACCATTGCACCATCAACCTAAAAAATAATAAAAAAATGATTTTGGGCCTTTGGGGCCATTTCAAAACTACAATATTTTTTATTTGTGTACCTCCATATTGTAAGCTTATATCTTGCATGTTTTATTTTTTTATATTTATTTTATTGTGTTATAATTATTATTTTTATTATTTTAATAAAAATTAAATTGGATTACTAAAACTTTGTAAATAAATTTTTGGAATATTATATTTGTCAATAATGTTAGATATCAAATGGCTGCACGCGTCATACGATATTTAATATTATTATTCTAAGGTTTCTTAAATATCAAATGATCGCATGCGTCATACGATATTTAATATAAAACTTTGGAAATAAAATTTTGGAATATTATATTTTCTAATAATGTTAAATATCAAATGGCCGCACGCGTCATACGATATTTAATATTATTATTCCAAAAGTTTCTTAAATATCAAATGGCCGCACGCGTCACACGATATTTAATATAAAAATTTGGAAATAAAATTTTGTGATATTATATTTTCTAATGATGTTAGATATCAAATGGCCACACGCGTCATACGATATTTAATATTATTATTCTAAAGTTTTTAAATATCAAATGGCCGCATGCATCATACGACAATTAATATAAACTTTAGAAATAAAATTTAGGAATATTATATTTTTTAATAATATTAGATATCAAATGGTCATACACGTCATACGATATTTAATATTATTATTCCAAATGTTTCTTAAATATTAAATGGCCACACGTGTCACGCGATATTTAATATGAAACTTTGGAAATAAATTATTTTAATATCAAATACAAAAAAATTAATTACAAAAATGTCATAAATAAAAATATCAACCTGACAAACAATTTTATGCAAAGAACTACGTAACCCTGATTCTCCACTCCTGATGTAGATATGTAGGAGCAATGTCAAACCTTGTCGGGCCCCTTTCAAAAATAAAAAAATATTTTTGTTTGTTTTTATCTTCATTTTTGTCTCGTTTTTTTTTTGGAAAATAAACATTTTGAAAATTACACTCATTTTATTTATTTAATTAAAGGTACCGTCTTAGACGGGCATTGTGGAGTGCTAATACCTTCCCCACATGTAACCGACTCCCGGACCCAAAATCTGATTTTCACGGATTTTATCCTTTTCCGGTTTTTCCATAGTTTTCTATATAAACTATGGTGACAACTCCTTTTTTTTTTTAAATAATTTTATTTTTATTCGTCGTCACCGTCGTGATCCAATTGCGACAAAGACAAAGTTAATTTTTTTATAACAACTTGAAGTTATGTTTTACAATTTTAATTTTATATTATATATATAATTAAAATATTATTTATTTATTTATACCAATTAGACTATTTAGCCTTGATTGATTTATAAACTTGATTATAATCAATTTTTATTTAAATAAATCACTAAAACAACTATTTTAAAATAATTAGTTCGTTTGGATGAAATAAAAGAATAAACTTTTATATATAATTTAGGAATAATGCCCTTTTACAATTAATTTTTTAGAAAAAAAAGCTAATGAAAATTAATCTTAAACAGAATAATAAATTATTTTTTAACTTTTTTTCTACATTTCAATTATTATCTTGTATACAAATATTAACTGTTTGTATTTCTTAACCAACTGCTGTAGATTCCTTTCGATACCTTAATAACTCAGGCATCAATACTACGGACAGACAGTTCTTCCCACCCACACACTTTAGAAAATACTCTTCTAAATTTATATTTTAAATCAAATTTTAAATTGTATAATTTAAAATATAAAAAAATATAGATTTTAAATTCTACAGTTCAGAATACACTATTTCTATATCTCATATTGTATAATCCAAACTATAATCTTTTATATTCCGGTATTTATATTTTAAATTACAAATCTAAAATATAAAAAAAATATTTCAAATTGTACAATTTTTCTTCTAGATGACCCAGTCTCTATATTACACATTCTAAAATAAAAAATAATAATTATATTCTAAACTATGCAATCCAAAATACCAAAATATAAAGAGAAGCATGACTGAGAAAATGATGGAGTTGAAGAGGGTCAAAATTGTATATTCATTTCTCGTGTAAAGATAAAGAAAGAAAGTATGAAAGGGCAGGAAGAATTGTCCCGTACCAATATGATTTAATAAGAAATAATTAAAATCTCTGAGATGCTGAAAAACATTTAAAATACTGACGATTTTCAACAGATAATCCCAGCTTAGTAGGATTTAATCCCCTCCTTTGCTTGTTTGAAACTTCTATAGCTTTTACTCTCCTTATCCAAATTAAGGACAACACACCTTTGTTTAAGCCACGACGGACTCGGAAGCTATATAGGAAGAAAAATTCATGCGTATTATGTCTCTATGCGTGTAATGGTCCTGAACAATTACAAAACCAAACAAGGGCAGAAGGTTTCTTTCAAACCAAGCAAACGTGGCTATACAGTAGATACATTCTGTTACATATCAGAAATAGCTTTGTTTTTCTCGTGGTAGTCACTGATCCACCCTTCTATTAGCTTTATCTCAGTCTCCCTCTGCTCTACCAACCAATCAGGATCATTTTGAGTCGAAGGACGTAAATCTATGTGGTGGGCACCTGAGGAAAAAAAATTAAGTAAATTTTGATATCAATAAATTATTCAAGGAAAGCAATATGTTTTTAATTCTTATGCTTTTTGGTCAAACGTAAATATCGTTCCTGTATTGATGAATTTGGTCTCAAATCCTAAAAAATCATTTAGTTCGTATTCTCTAAGAATTCATTATTAGAAGAGCCTAAATCTATCAACACGAAAGTAAAAGGACCTTTATAATGTTTGACTAAGAGTAAGAACTAAAAACACTTTTTTTCTCATAATTTAATGTTATCAACAAGCTTGAGAATTCTTTGGAACTCACTAGCAATCTATAGTTTTAAAAGTTATAGACGGAAGCCAAAACAACAATAGTTATAACAGTGGCACGTATAGAAAAATAAACAAAACAAATAGAGTAATATACCTACATACAGCAGGAAACTAACATCAAAATAATCAATGTTTTACCTTCTTCAGTGACGAGTGCAACAACACTTTCAGATATATTCTGCAAAACGCTGAAATGGAAACAATTTTCGTGTGGAATTTGATAATATCTCTCAAAGATAACTTGTTGGAAAAATATAAACATAATAACCAAGATATTTACAGAATAAATAATATATCACCTGCCACCACTCCATGGATCCAACAGACCATTTGAGAAAATTATATTACTTCCAAATTTCTTCAAGGTGGCATGGATATCCTTCAAACAAGATGCCCAGATATCAGATTAAAACAGCATTTTATCAGAATACTGCTTTTTAAGTTTTAATTGAGCATGCTTCATGCAATCAATCTATCCGAATGAAATCACAAAGGGATAGGACCATTTATTTTAAAGTATCAGCTATCTTTCTTTCATTTTTTCTGGCAGAATGAATTCATGTTGCAAGTAGAAATTAGCTTTTGAGAAAATTGATATTGGCAGATCCACAAACGCAACGTTGTCAAGCCATAAAAAAGTGACGTGCTGTCACCTCATTAATCATATTACAAATTAACACATTAGCATGTGCCTTAATACATGCCAGAGTACATTTCTATAGAGAAGGAAATCTCATTACTATAATAAATGCATGTTATAGCATATAGACAAGTTTTTCTATATTAGGACACAATTTACTAGGTCATCCGAAATCACAGTCTACACTATACCCCTTAGTATATTCTTTCCTCTTTTCTTCAATCAAATATTCGTCAGTCATATTTAAAATCAAGTCACCAAACTCTTTCACAACTAGAAAAATAAATAATTATCTTTGCCTTTCCGCACGACCTAAAACTCGTAAATTGACTTTTTTTTGCGGGGTAGGGAACTATGAACTAAACCATAATATCAAATGATGATAAAATTTTTTGTCTCAAAATAATGGAAATGTAACTAAGATTTAACAGTAATTATTCCCTTACATGCCCACCAAATTCTGTGGTAATCCATTTTGGCCTTGGCTTCACTCCATAATCATTCAAGCATCCCTCTTGATAAGAAGTGTAATTATACTCATACGGTGGAAACATGCTGGAATCCTGGCTGGTAGACATCGGCATAACCATTTCCGTGCAAGCCTACACCATGCAAAAGAGAAATGGAACAAACAAGGATTAAAGAACACTCTAAGCATCTGCGCTACCGGGCCCCAATACTTATTCAGCAACTAATGAAATTAAAAGGAGAGAAAACATGTAACTCTTGTAAACCTGCCAATTCCAACCACTCATGCCATGAGGATCATCATCCAGTTCAAAACATTTTTCTTTTCCAGTATAATTGTAGTAGACATTCACTCCTTCATATATCCGCTCCAGAATATTAGTCCCAGCAGGAACCCCGTCAATCCTCTTACAAACCTATGAAAGACCATACATATAATCATATTGATTGGTGAAGACTCAATCAACCCTAATTGTATCCTCAAAATCTCAGCCAAAGACAAAGGAGAGAAGAGTTCAAGTGAGCACGGAAAGCACTGTGTCTCAAAGAGCACGGAAAGCACAATCCCTCAAGGCGCATGGAAAGCATGGCCTAAGCATGGATCACGCATCCTAGCTGGCAGCCACATGGGAGAAAACTCCAGATTTAAATTCGAATTTTGAATTCCCTTCTTTAGTTTCATTTGAATTTTCAGACCATCTAAAACTGTGTATAGACATCTCCTTTCTTTGTAATAAACAATGGATTGAATGAAAATTTGAGTTTTTAAAGCATTAGTCTCATGAGAAAGTGGTCATCTTTCTTTTGACTCTTGTCATAAAATCCTAGGAATTGTTTTGAGTTTCATCTTAAGTGACGTGTTCTCCATTTCTACTTCTTGTCCATCTTTTCTATTTCTTTTAGTTTCATTACTTACCTTGTCATTGTTCTTTATATTTCAAGCCATTTACTATTCCATTTTCAGTTCATATTGCTTCCTTTATTCATGTCATGTTCTCATTTCAATTATTGTTCATTTGTCATCAAACCCATGAAGCAAAGTCGACACGAATCCTTCATGTTTTAAGGCAAAGATGAGGTTCATTCTATGGTTATGATGATGCAAGGATATTGAAATTTGTGAAAGCTTTCAGTGCCTACATGTCTTCTATTACAAAAAGACTTATCACTAGTTAAGCGGTATAATCATCATAACTATGAATTCAAAACCATACTAACCTCCCTGATAGGGTGTCCAGGCAAATTCATCAAAAAATCAGAAGGATATGGGTAGTTCGTCATCGCCAAATAACTATATGCAGACTCCAACCAGTCATACAGGTCTACAGTACTCTTCAATTTCCTTCAATTAGTTTAACAAAATGAGTAAGAGAAAAAAAAAAAAAAAAAAAAAAAAAAAAAAAAAAACATGGATATTCACAATCATGTGATGCAGAAAAAGACATATTTCTAAATGCCTTACTGACAAAAGTTGAAGGTTTTGGTCAGGCGGTCAAGACCGTTATTTGTTTGACCCGTAGATTCTATCTCATCCCAAGATTGTTTAATATAGTTAAAGCAAGTGAAACTTTCACGCTGTGAACACAAACAACGAAGTAAAACCGTTAGTATAATATACTAATCACAAAACGGTCAAATACCTGAACAACGGCGTAAATGCAGTGACTTACCTTAAAACCATTCGAAACAATGTCATAGAATGTTTCCGGTGGCACGATGTCTTCAAATTGAAGAATCGGAGCCGAAGAAGCAAGTGCTCCAACAGCTATATGAGGATACTTGAGTCTCATCCAAGCAGCCAACACTGCAAAACAATGTTCAAAAGGGCTATAAAACTAACTACTCATAATTATTTGGCCATATTACTAGTTAACCTGAGATATCTGGAAATAGTGTTACTTACTTCCGCCATATGATCCTCCAAACAACACAACGGGGCAATCCTTGGCGGAGAAATTTTGCTTCAGATCAGTGATGAGAACGGAAAAATCAGCGAGCGCTTGTTCGGCGGTGAGAAACGACAAGGTAGTGGCATTCTTATACGCTTCCCTTGCACTTCCGAAAGGCATAGACTCGCCGTAATACCGATGCTACCAAATCGAGAAATTTCGTTTGAGAACAATTAATGAAGTGAATGTGGATAATATATTACGTTAAGGAGGCAGGAGGCTTACTTCGGGGAAAACCACCATGGCCCCGAACTGAGGGGCGATTTCCCAGACGAAGCCAGTGTTCTGGGCGAACCATTCGATGTCTCCTTCGTTGCCGCAGTAGAGGAAAATTGGGCCCAAGCGCTGGGGGCCCACCCAGTGTTCGGTGCTGATGAGGTAACGCTGCGGGAACGTGGGTAGCTCCGAGAAACTGAAGTGGTCGAGGCGCTGTTGGAAGTACCTGGTTTCATACTGAAATTGCTGTTGCGCGAAATGGGTTCCTGTTGCTGCGAATTTTCCTAGGAATCGCGAGGAATGCTTCAACGCCAGTGATGGTGCTGAGTAAGAGACCACGATGATGAGCGCAACACTGAACACAAGCGTGCTCAAACTCAATCTGTGTTCTACCATTGTTGCCGAGCTCAACCAGTGCTCCCACGGTCAACTGCAAAGTCACATCCTCCGATTACGAATCTCGAAGAGTCTACGTGTACATTTGGGCTATGGGCCTTGGTTTGATTTTGGGCCTTAGTGCTATGTTTTTTAAAAATTACTGTGGACCCAAAATCCTTGCAGACATATGGGCTCATTCTTCTTGTATCCCATGATTTTCATATTCATTCCCAGCCAGAGTGGAGAAATACGAAAATACCCTTAGCAAAAATTTAATATATTTGTGATAAGAATATTATGCAAATCATTTACGAATCAAGAAACTCGTAATCATTCATAATGAGATGAAAAATAATACTATTATCGTGTCAAAGCTCATTCTGGGTTATTATTTATTTCTGTTGTACATTTCTTTTTCTTTTACTTTTCTATTATTTAATAAGTCATTTACATATTAAGCAATTCAAAAAAAAAATTTCCGTAATGTGAGATGTCAATTTCACGTAACTCGAATAACTAAATTCAAGGAAGGAAGAACCATAAAGAAAATATTTAGTGGTCTTCATTAATGTGATTCAGTCATTACTCTTTTGACATTAGAATGGTTTACATTATTGTTTTTGTTTTTATTATGACAATATTGATACTTTATTTTCAACTTGAATAAAGGAGGTGATGAATACCGTCATTTACCAAATCTAGTTCAAATAAAGAATATAACCCTCTCTATTTCATTAATCCTTTGCTAGTTGCATTAATGCCAAACAATTTAAAAAATTGTGTGATTCTTCTTCTGAGTAATGATTCTTCTTATTTAGGAAAGAAAAATGAAAGAGCATGATTTTCATTTTGTAGTCATGTTGTAGAAGAGAAGACATTCATGACTAGAAGGTCGAGTTCATTGTAACAAGGGAAGATCAAAAATTAAATGATAATAATTAACCATTGGTAACTGGAGAAAGATTATAAAATCTATGTATGTATTATTAGAAGAAGACGAATTCAACAAAAGTCCCCATTTTCCCTTCCTCTCAATTACTATATATTTAATAATATTCCTCACTCATAATTACACATAATCCTTCATGAGTGAATTAGCCTTTCGCATTCTAGAACTTTTTCTGTTATCCACAATCATTGCATCACTTGGCACCTCTTCATTATTCTTCTCCCTGCCCATTTCCTTAACTGTCCTTGTGTTTGTGCTATTTCCACTTGTGACATTGCCTCTCCCATCAAAATCAAACTTGCCCTCAAGGTTGAAGTCAAGATAAGCTTGTTGCATATAGGTAAATTCCTCCCAAGTAGCATGTTCTGCATCAATGCCTTCCCATTGTACCAAGACTTTGAGGAATATGTTTGTCTCCCTTGAGAATAATTCTAGATTGCAAAATATCTGCTGGTTGTAATATAGGACCAATGTCATTTGTAATTAGAGGAAGTGGAATATATGATTGATGATGAACACCTTGCCATGATTTCAACTGTGAGACATGAAAAACAGAATGAATTCGAGCAGTTGAGGGCAACAACAACTTGTAAGCAACTGGACCCACACATTGAATAATAGGGAAAGGACCAAAGTATTTCATGCCCAGTTTCTGATTTTTTCTCAATGCAACTGACTTTTGTCTATAAGGTTGGAGTTTAACTAACACCATATCTCCAACATTGAATTGCACATGACGTCTCATCTTATTCGCTTGCTTCTTCATATACTGCTGAGCCTTATGCAAGTTGTCTTTTAATTGATGTAAAACAGCATCACGCTGCTGCAATAATTTTTGTAATGTTGGAGGATCATTTGAATCTGTAACATACTTATCAATCCTAGGAGGATCCCTGCCATAAACTGCCTTAAATGGCATCATACTCGTACTAAGGTGGTACAAAGTATTATACCAAAATTCAACACAAGGTAACAACTTCAACCACATCTTTGGATGGATTGTCATAAGCAAAGCAACGTAAATACATCTCCAAACAACGATTAACAACTTCCGATTGGTCATCAGACTGGGGATGGTGTGCAGTGCTCATAGCCAATGAAGTACCACTCAACTTAAAGAGTTGTTTCCAAAATCGACTCATAAAAACCTTGTCTCTATCAGATACAATAGATTTGGGAAATCCATGCAATTTGACCATTGTCTTCATGAATAATTCGGCCACTTGTACACTTGTATAATCTGCTTTTAAAGGAGCAAAATGAACATACTTGGAAAGTCGATCTACCACTACCATGATCATTGTAAAACCACTAGCATTGCGTAGTCCTGTGATGAAATCCATTGCAATATCCTCCCATATTTGTTCTGGAATTGGTAGAAGATGTAGCAACCCTGAATGTAGTGAATTGGAAAACTTAGCTTGTTGACAAATGAGGCATTGTTTAACAAAATTAGCTATGTCTTTATGCATACCCTGCCATTGAAATTGGGCAGCAATCCGAGACACGGTTCTTGCAACACCCGAGTGTCCTCCAAGTGGAGAATAGTGAAATTCATGTAATATTTGTTGAACCAAGTCATGCTTCTTAGGAATAACCAATCTACCATTCCAGTATAATAATTCATCATGTGTGGAATAATTAGGATGAGGAGGGGTACCCTTGCGACACAATTCACGGATGTTGTGTAGCTCAGTATCCTCTGTAATTGCAACATGCAATACTGGCAGAATTTCCATGTTTGGTTGAGACCACGCCATAAAAAATGATCGAGACAAGACGTCTGCTGTCAAATTATCCTTTCCTGGTTTGTACTCTATAGTAAAGTCATAGCCTAGCAACTTATGTAACTAAGACTGTTGTTCTGGAGTTTGTAGGGACTGTTGTGTAAGGCTCCTTAAACTCCTTTGGTCTGTCCGAATTAAGAACTTATGCCCCAAGAGGTAATGTCTAAATTTCGCTATAGCTTCAGTGATTGCATATAGTTCCCTCGTACAAGCTGATTGTTTCTGCAGTGAAGGAGTTAATTTCTTTGAAAAGAAAGCAACTAGATGATTGTTTTGACTCAACATTGCTCCTATACCAATTCCTGATGCATCTGTTTCTAGTACAAAAGCCTTAGAAAAATCTGGAATAGCAAGAACTGGAGCCTGAGTTAAGACAGATTTGAGTGTTTCAAAAGCTGCAGTAGAATCAACATCCCAATTAAAATTGTCTTTCTTGAGCAAATTTGTCAAAGGGGCTGCAATAGATGCATAACCCTTTATAAACTTCCTATAATAACCTGTAAGGCCCAGAAATGCCCTTAACTGCTTGAGGTTAGTAGGAATAGGCCAAGCTAACACAGCTCATACCTTGGAAGCATCCACAGCTACTCCTTGACTTGAAACCGTGTGACCTAAGTATTCGACTTGAGTAAGTCCAAATGAACACTTAGATAACTTGGCAAACAATTTATGTTTTCTTAATAATTGCAAGACAGCTTCTAAAGGTTGTAAATGAGAAGACCAAGTTGGATTATACACCAATATGTCATAAAAAGAAACCAAAACTGATTTCCTCAACATATCTTGAAAGACTTCATTCATCAAACATTGAAATGTAATTGGGGCATTCATCAACCCAAAAGGCATCACAAGCCATTCGTAGTGTCTATGATGTGTTCTGAATTCTATCTTGTATCGATCTTCTTTCTTTAATAAGATTTGATGATAGCCAGACCTGAGATCAAGCTTGGAAAAATATTGAGCCCCAAATAGCTCATCAATTAACTCATCAACAGTGGGAATTGGAAAACTATCCTTGACAATTATGGCATTTAAGGCCCGATAATCGGTACAGAATCTCCAAGTACTATCTTTCTTCTTAACCAAGACAATTGGTGAAGAAAACGGACTAGTACTAGGCACTATAATTCCCTCTTGTAACATATCGCTGACCATCTTCTCAATTTCTTCTTTTTAACTATGAGGGTACCTATAAGGTCTAACCTTAACATGATCCGCTCCTTTAATTAAAGGTATACAGTGATCATTGGATCTATTAGGAGGAAGACCCGTAGGAACTGCGAACACATCATGATAAGTATACAGAAGTAATGCTAATTCAGGTTCCATGTTCTCGGGTAGTTTCAACCAGTGATCGGCATCACAATTTGGTTGCTGAAATTGCAATGTAAATAATTCAGAGATGGCGTGAGTCCTTTGCATCCTGCGAAGATGATTATATTGAGCTGGAGCCGGAAGTTTTGGTTTATCACCATGAAGGGTCACAAAGTTCTCGTCTACTAAAAACTTTAATGTCAAATCACTGTAGTCAGCAATATGGGAGCCCAACGTAGCCAACCAAGCTGCCTCCAAAACTACATCTGCACCTGAAACTGGCAGTAAGTAGACTGGTAGTTTTAGAGAGTGTCATTGGATTTGTACTTCAACTTCCCTCACCATACCTTCCAAAATCAAAGAGTTTTTATTACCTACTAAGACTTGAAATTTAGAAGTTGGTTCAATGGCTAATTTCAAGCAATGAGCAATGCGCGGTTGCAAGAAGTTGTCTGAACTACCACTGTCAAGTAGTACTTGAACCTTCACCCCATTAATAATACCTTGAAATTGCATAGTACCAATACCAGCGACCCCCTTAAGAACATTAAAAGAAAGGTGATGTTCTTGTTTTGATGATTGAATCTGATGGATATTGTTCTCATCTGGTGGGTCAGGTTCCAGTTTGAAGTCCTCCTCTTCCTCTAGTTGTAACAATAAGTATTGTTTGTTGGGGCATCGATGGCTAGGTGAAAATTTCGCATCACAAGTGAAACACAATCCCTTCTCTCTTCTTAATTGCATTTCTGTTGCAGATATTTTTTTAATATTGGAAGACTTAACTAATTGTTGGTTAGGCTGATGTGTGGTGTTTGGATTAGGTAACAAAGGTGGTAGGCTCGTGGATTTAGTGGTTTGTGCTAGGGATGATGATTGGTATTTTGGGTAAGGGTGGGTTAAGGTAGTTTTATTTTTAGGCAGATATTTCTCTTCAAAAAGCTTGACCAATGAAACAGCATACAACAAGGAGGTTGGATTTTGAGCAATAACATCCCTTCGAATGTCAATCTTGAGGCTACTAAGAAAACAATCAAGTAAAGCATCTGCAGTAATGCCTTGAACACGATTGGCCAAAGCTGTAAATTCTCTGTAATAATCCTGAACCGATCCTGATTGCATCAACTTAAAAAGAGTATAGCGAGGGCACTCATAAGGAGATAGTCCAAATTCCAATTCCGAGGCTCGAGTGAAACCGATCCAAGATTGAAATGGATTGGTCTTAGCTATCATTTGGAACCAAGGAATCACCTCTGCTTCCATATGAACTGCAACAATGGTAAGACGTTGCTCCTCTGGAGTATTGTAAAACGTGACAAATTGCTCTGCCCTAAAGATCCATTCCAGCACATTCGAACCATTGGAATGAGGAAAATCAAGTTTGACATTACGAACCTGAAACGGCTGAACTGCTTCTGATGTTGACAATTTCGGTGTCTCTGCTACATGCAAAGATGTGAGTGCAATTTCAATGCTCTCAAAATGACTAGGTCTCTGTATGACGAGATTCCATCAACTCTAACATTCGCTTGATATCTGTGTAGAGGTCCTTTAATCTAGTGTTTTCTGCCATGAGTGGAAATGAGACGAGATCAAAGCACCAATGTAACGAGGGAAGATAAAAAATTAAATGATAATGAATTAACCACTGATAACTGAAGAAAGATTATAAAATCTATGTGTGTATTATTGGAAGAAGACGAACAGATTTGAACAGAACAGAGAAGATAACACTCAGAGATAATAGAGAGAAGAAACATAATTCAACAAAAGCCCCCCTTTCCCCCTCCTCTCAATTACTATATATTTAATAATATTCCTCACTCATAATTACACATAATCCTTCATGAGTGAATTGGCCTTCCGCATTCTTGAACTTTTTCTGTTACCCACAATCATTGCATCACTTGACACCTCTTCATTATTCTTCTCCCTGCCCATTTCCTTAACTGTCCTTGTGTTTGTGCTATTTTCACTTGTGACATTGATCCAATTTGATTGAATTCTAATTTGAGGTGCAACAAAATTTAGATCTTAAGAGTGAGGTTTTTCTTTGAACCACTGAATTCTCTTTTTTTATTTATCTTTCTTTCACTCAATTGCATTGATTGTAATCCAATGTGTTATGTGAACACTAGTGTGTGTGAATTCTGTGGAAAAAAATTGAAAAAAAGAAAAAAAAGAAAAGAAAAAATAGTTATGCATGATGAGAGTGGAATTCTTTGTCACTGTGATAATACATTTCAGATTCAAGCAATCCAAATATATCTTTGGAAGTATCTCAGGAATGAACTTGTCTAAAGTTTTATATAACAACATTTAAATTACAGAATTTAAAATAATTCTAATTGAGTATCTTTTTCAATAATGTAATTCTTAAAGTTAATCCATATGACTATATTTTGTAATATAAGTTTTTATCTTTTCAGAAATACAATTTAAAAATTATATTCTAAATTATATCCAGAAAAACTGCTGGATTATATGAGTTAGAAAACAAATCAAAATCAGTGTTGATAAAGTTTACCTTTTTTTTTCTTCCCTAAACACTTTCAAAATTACATCTTAACACACCACAAAGTTAAACATCTTAAACTCTACCAACAGTGTATTATCCATCGTACGGAATAACAATGAAATTAATTGTAAATATAGAAAAAATTTAGAAAAAGTGATCTTTTATAACGATAAAGTTGGGAGTTGCAGGCTGAAATTATAGGGTGCAGAGATTTCATTGTTAATATTTGAAATAAATATTATTATAATTATGGTCCATGTAACTTATTGGATTGACTTTAGTAAAAGAAAGGTCAATATGATGGTTGTTACCTTATGAGGCTAATAAAGTCAGTGGAGTTTTATATTATTATTATAATATAAAATAAACCCCTCTCCTCTCCCTTTAGAATAAAAGATACACTTTTGTAATAATTTTTTGTCAGTTTTTACATGTATATCTTTTCTCACCATCAAGAAAAGAATAAGGAATAGAAGGAAGAGAGGGGAAAATTTCAAGGTTAACAAAGATCATCAAAGAGCATTTGAAGATTAACAAAGATCATTAAAGAATATGGATCCGGGTACGTTTCTCTTCTATATTTATGCGAGAATCATAAACTTCTAAGATCCTGTGCATTTCAGATGAAATTGAAAAATGATTTACATGTAGTATCAGAGCACAGGTTGTTGAATTTATGATTCTCCATTAAAGATATTTTCCCAAAATTCTATAAACCCTAATTTGAAAATTAAAATGAGATTAAGAATTAGGGTAATTAAATTATGTGAAAATGTAATTATAGATTTGGTACTGCCCATGGCACTATTCACAATCCTGTTATCGCAGGACACTGTTCACGCGACACTGTTCATACGAGAAAGAATTTTGCTTGCTTGTTGTCGCGGGGCACTCATGACATAAAAGAGTGAAATTTGAACTTTATTTTGATACCTTTTGTATAAATTTGAAACTGGATTCAATTTAGGATATTATAATTAGGTATCTAATGAGCATTAATGATTTGGCACATGAATTCTCAATTGGTTTCAAAGTAAAGGAAAGGTTGGAGCGAGAGACCGGAAGTTATAGTAAATGCAACTAGGCTCAACCTTAATTTTTTCTGTGTTATACTAATGAAAACTAATTATTATTTTGAAATTAATTATATGATAGATTTGTAATCACCAAAGTGATCAAATCTGATTTAATTACTCATTGAATGGATATTTGTGAATGAGTATATTAAAGTTTGTTATTATAAGACATTAAGCATCACCCAAAGGTTGATTATTTGTTCTTATAATTATTGATTATTTATGTGATGTCACTGTTAGTTTTATTTTATCCAAAGATAGTAATTTCTAATTAGTGTATATATCATGTGATTGATGTATCGCCCAAAGGAGAACATTAACATACATTGAGAGTTTGGTTAGAAGTTATCTGAATCTGTTTTTCATATCTTATACACAACATTAATGTATAGTTTTGTATGAAATTTTGCAGTTTCCATAAATTTGTATGGTGTAGGAAATGGCATTGTCAAGTTCAATGGGCTTAATTATGATGAGTGGTCTGAACAAATTCAATTCCAATTGGGATTTATGGATTTAGACCTCGCATTATTAATGGATGAGAAGCCCGCAGCCATTACAAAGACTAGTTTTGAAGAGGATAAATCTCTTCATCATGCATGGGACAAGTCTAATCGACTGAGTTTGAGCTTGATAAAGATAACCTTGGCTGAAAATGTGAAGTCATCTATGCCAAAGACTGATAATGCAAAGGAATTCATGGAGAAAATCAAGGAATACTCTCAATCAGACATTACTCATAAGTCTATTGTGAGCAGCTTGATGAATGAGTTGACGACCAAGAAATTTGATTGGTCACAACCCATTCATGATCATGTGACTGGAATGGCAAATCTCGCAGTAAAGTTGAAATCAATGGGTATGGATGTGAATGAGTCCTTTCTGGTACAGTTCATTATGAACTCACTTCTTGCTGAGTTGGGCCAGTTCCAGGTGAATTATAACACCATTAAAGAGAAATGGAACTTTCAGGAAATTAAGGTCATGTTGGTTCAGGAGGAAGGGAGGTTGAAGAAATTGAAGGATCACTCTCTCCATCTCACATTTCATGAAGGGGTTAGTGGCAGTAAAGCTAAGCCAGATAAAAAGAACAAGAAGGATAGAACCTCACTAAAGGTTCAGGAAGGCAAAATCTATAAGGAGAAGACATGTTTCTTCTGCAAAAAGGCTGGACATTTCAAGAAAGATTGTCTGAAAAGAAAGAAATGGTTCGAAAAGAAAGGTACCTACTATGTTTCAATAGGTTTCAAATCAAATCTTATTGAAGTGCCTAACAATACCTGGTGGTTAAATTCTGGTGCAACTACTCATGTATCACATGTTTTACAGGGATTTCTTTCAATCCAGCCCATAAGAGAAACTGAAAAGTTCTTATATATGGGAAATAGAATGAAAGCATGGATAGAAGGAATTGGAACGTATAGATTGATCCTGGATAGTGGCTGTTGTCTGGATCTAGAAAAGTGTTTCTATGTTTCTGTATGTGCTAGGAATTTAATTTCTGTTGCAAAGTTGGACAAGTTAGGATTTAACTTTAGGATTTGTAATGGTTCCTTTTCATTGTATAAGAATTTGTACTATTATGGTTTTGGTACTTTAATTGATGACTTATACTGTTTCAATCTTGATGTTAAATTTGTTGAATCTCTGTTTCATGTTGAATGTAGTAATCATATAGTATGTAAGGAGAATTCTACTTTCTTATGACATCAAAGGTTAGGTCACATATCCAAAGAAAGGATGTCGAGGCTAATGAAAAGTGAAATTTTGCCTCAATTGGATTTTAGTGACTGGGATGTGTGTTTGGACTGCATTAAAGACAAGCAAACAAAACACATTTCAAAGAATCCAGCCACAAGAAGCAGTCAACTTCTTGAATTGATACACACTGACATATGTGGTCCATTTGATGCTCCATCTTTTGGTGGTGAAAAGTATTTTATCACTTTTATTGATGACTTCTCACGTTATTGTTATCTATACTTACTTCATGAAAAGTCTTAATCAGTGGATGTACTTGAGACTTTTATAAATGAAGTGGAAAGACAGTTAGATAGAAAAGTAAAAGTTGTGAGGTCCGGTAAAGGTGGTGAATATTATGGAAAATTTAATGAAAGTGGACAATGTAAAGGTCTATTTGCAAAGTTACTTGAAAGTTGGGGCATATGTGCACAGTATACAATGCCTGGTACACCAAAACAAAATGGTGTAGCTGAAAGGCGAAATCGTACTCTTATGGAAATGGTTAGGAGCATGATAAATTATAGCAATGTACCTTTATCATTGTGGATGTATGCATTAAAGTCCGCTGCATATCTGCTTAACAGGGTTCCTAGTAAGGCAGTTCCTAAGACTCCTTATGAACTATGGACAGGAAGGAAACCTAGTTTGAGGCATCTTCACATTTGGGGGTGTCCGGCAGAAGTAAGGGTGTATAATCCACATGAAAAGAAGCTTGATGCAAGAACCATTAGTTGTTTTTCCATTGGCTATCCTGATAAATCAAAGGGGTACATATTTTATTCCCCTAATCACAGTATAAGAATAGTTGAGTCTGGTAATGCTAGATTCATTGAAAATGGCCAGATCAATGGGAGTGAGGAATCACGAAAGGTGGATATTCAAGAGAAACATGCAGAAGTACCTACATCTGATGTTTCTTCTCAAGTTGTTGTTCCTTATGTTGTATCATGGCCGCACAACATTCCAATGCAACAAATAAATATCCCAAACCCACAAAATGAGCATATGGATAATGAACCAATCAATGGTGCACAAGTCATTGATGAGCAAAGAATAGATGAACCACAAGTAATACCTTTAAGAAGGTCTGAAAGGCAAAGAAGATCGGCTATTACAAATGACTATGTGGTTTATTCACTTGAGCATGAATGTGACTTAAGCATTGATGAAGATCCAGTCTCATTTAGACAAGCCATGGAAAGTAACAATTCTGAAAAGTGGTTTGATGCTATGAAAGAAGAGTTGAAAACAATGGATGACAATAAAGTTTGGGATCTAGTTGAGTTGCCTAAAGGTGCGAAACGAGTCGGTTGTAAATGGGTCTTTAAGACAAAATGTGACTCTAAAGGCAAGATTGAAAGGTATAAGGCTAGACTTGTCGCTAAAGGTTACACTCAAAAGGATGACATTGACTATAAAGAGACCTTTTCTCCAGTTTCAAAGAAGGACTCTTTAAGAATTGTAATGGCTTTGGTGGCTCATTATGACTTGGAGCTTCACCAAATGGATGTAAAGACTGCCTTTCTTAATGGTGACTTAGAAGAAGAGGTTTATATGGATCAACCTGAAGGTTTTATGACCACATGAAAGGAAAAACTTGTGTGTAAGTTAAAGAAGTCAATATATGGACTTAAACAAGCTTCTAGACAGTGGTATCTCAAGTTTAATGATACTATTTTGTCATATGGTTTTGTAGAGAATACTGTTGATCGGTGTATCTACATGAAGGTCAGTGGGAGCAAGTTTATTATATTGGTTCTATATGTTGATGGCATTCTCCTTGCTACATGTTTTGTTACATGATGTAAAGAATTTTCTCTCTAACAAATTTGAGATGAAAGATATGGGTGAGGCATCCTATGTGATAGGAATAAAGATATTCCGTAAAAGATCACAAGGAGTGTTGGAATTGTCTCAAAAGGGATATATAAAAAAGGTGTTAGAGAGATTTAGAATGGAAAATTGTTCTGTAGGGATAGGTCCAATTCAAAAGGGAGATAAATTTAGTCAAATGCAATGTCCCAAAAATGATTTGGAATGAAAAGAAATGGAGTTTATTCCTTATGCTTCAGTGGTTGGTAGCTTGATGTATATTCAGACTTGCACTCGACCAGATATAAGTTTTGCAGTCGAAATGTTAAGTCGCTATCAAAGTAATCCCGGAATGGATCACTGGAAAGCTGCAAAGAAAATCCTTAAGTATTTACAAGGAACCAAGGATCACATGCTTATTTATAGAAGGACAAATAACCTTGAAGTGGTGGGTTACTCAGATTCAGATTATGCTGGATGTATGGACTCGAGAAAGTCAACATTTGGTTATATCTTTATGTTGGCTAAAGAAGCAATCTCATGGAAAAGTGCGAAAGAGTCTATCATTGCTACTTTTACCATGGAGGCTGAATTTGTGGCATGTTTTGAAGCCACAGTTCATGCATTATAGCTACGGAACTTTATCTCAAGACTTAATATTGTGGACAACATTGCTAGACCACTGAAAATTTACTGTGATAATTCTGCAGCTGTTTTCTTTTCTAAGAATGACAAGTATTCCAAAGGTGCAAAACACATGGACTTAAAGTACTTGTTAGTTAAGGATGAAGTGCAGAAACAAAGAGTGTCAATTGAGCATATTGGTACTAATCAAATGATAGCGGATCCACTAACTAAAGGGTTGTCACCTAAAATATTTTCTGGTCATGTGAGAGACATGGAAATAATTGATAAGTCCTTGTTAGCATGATTAGTATGATGTGTATAATTTGCTTGTATTGTTTGACACATGTGAATTCAATTAAAGTTATGTTTCTGCTTATGTATGGCTGTTATCCACGTTATGTTATGTACATGCATTGTTTTGGTGTGATAACATATAATTTGTGTTGTAATTCAAAGATTAGAGTATTCTTTGATGAATGGTTTAAGAATTGAATTTATTTGTGATACATAGAAGAAATATGTCGTTTATTGACATGGATCGCCATGATTCGATTGATTTAATTCTTATTAAGGATGATGCCTTGATTATTTCAATTAAAAGTGCGCTCTTATAGTTGTTGAATCTTCAAGTCATAACATGGACCAAATGGGAGATTGTAAGAATAATATTTGAAATAAATATTATTATAATTATGGTTTATGTAATTTATAAGGCTGACTTTAGTAAAAGAAAGGTCAATGTGATGGTTGTTACCTTATGAGACTAATAAAGTCAGTAGGGTTTTATATTATTATATAAAATAAATCCCTCTCCTCTCCCTTCAGAATATAAACAAAATAAAAGATACACTTCCGTAATAGTTTTTTGTCAGTTTTTACATGTGTATGTATGGTCTCTTTTCTCACTATCAAGAAAAGAATAAGAAATAGAAGGAAGAGAGGGGAAAATTCCAAGATTAACAAAAATCATCAAAGAACATTTGAAGATTAACAGATATCATTAAAGAATATGGATCCCGGTACGTTTCTCTTCTATATTTATGTGAGAGTCATAAACTTCTAAGATCCTATGCATTTCAGATGAAATTGAAAAATGATTTACAACTTTTACCACAAATAAGCAATGAAAATATTTTATATTTACTTTAACTGTATAACACCAACAATTAAGGCAGATTTATCTTAATTATAGTTTGGATACCGGTCAATTTTAATTTTGAAATCTTTCTACAGTATTCAGTCATCATTTATGTTTCACTATCCTTAAATTTTTTTTTTCCAAATTATTTCTTTCATGTGAAATAAGATAAATTATCAGTTACATTCATTATTAAATAAGTTTTAGGTTTCTAATATTTAAGTTATCTTTATTTTGGGTATTTATTTTTTTCTTCAAATCATACATAAATAAATTATAAAATTTTAATTTACGAACCTGAAAAATTTATTCACATTTTATCTCTAATATTATATTAGCTCTTTTAAGTAAGGTCTAAAATATTTTTAGATTTTTCTTTCAACTCTTTAACTTATTTTCTATTATAATAATCAATATGTTTTTCGTTATACATGACAGAAAACGCAAGAAACTTAATATTAACATAATAGACTTAATATATATTATTATTCAACACTTTAAAATTATGTGATACATGTTTTATGGAAATAAAAAAATGAAATTAACATTATATACTAATTAAACCAAAAATTTTAATTTGTTAGACATCTAATTAAAAAAATAGGCATTTAATTTCGAGTTTAAGAAAAAAAAAATTGGCACCATTGATAACTACGGGCCTTTTCAAAATCTTTATAATACTTCTTTTAATTTGTTTAACAACTCTAAAACACACATCATATCATACAACATCTTTTTAAACATCTTCAATATAATTAATTGCATGTCTTATATTTTATAGATTTATTGTTTCTGTAAAGAACTAAACTTTTCATTTTCAGTTCTAAGGTATCAAAAAACTTTTTTATTGGACACAAGTAATAAGTGTGCATCTATGATCCAACCCTTGTGAATTTGATATCATGCCACTAATACTCTAGTAAACTCATGGCTATGGGAACATAATTATATTCTCTTCTAAAATGAAAGAAAGTTTCTATCTCTCTCATTCTTCTCCCTAAATAGCGTGCCTTGTAGTAACTATGAGAATTGTAACACTTATATTCTTTATGTACTCTTTTGACCTCTCACCTCTCTGCCTTGTAGCTCCTTAGTAAGGAATAACATGTTACATGAAAATATATTTACAATTTTTAAGGGTCTTACTCAAGGGGTTAAGAAGTAGTAAAGTTTTCCAAAACATCCAAAAATTCTTAGTAAAGTTAACTTGCTGCTTCACAAATGTCATCCCGAAACAATATGTTGTTTCATATACAATTTATGTGCCAAAGATTTTTTCATATACAATTACTCAAATTTTATCCACATTATCATAATATATCTTTTATTCTCAATTTTTAGGACACAGAATTATGATACTATAATCTTGTTACTCATGTTATTTTTCTTCTTTTGAGACAACGATACTATAATCTTATATACTATGTTCTTTAATAAGCCTTTCTTATTAATTTTTTTTTTCATATCAAATTTCGTAGTTATGCCTTCAAACTTTATTTTCCTTAAATTTGTTCTTCTTATTTTCAGAAACGACGATAGTTATTATCACAACAGTCACAAGAAAAAAAAAAGTTAACGTATTATAATAAAATATTCTACCCACATAAAACATTTAATGATATAATATATCACATGTATTACACTTTAAAGAATATAATCTATATACAAAACCTAGAGATAAAACAAAACATAACACTATCTAATACAAGCGGTAAATATCTAATTAAACTTAACATACCTTTTAATAAATCGTATTGGAATTCAACATAATTTTAAAACTAATCCATGACACATGTAACATTTGGTTGATACATCCACATACTATGTAACAATTTAATTTAAATTAGGAAATATTAAGTATCAAGGGTAAGAAACCTGTCTAATGCGTTATTGTAAGTATTTAACTACTTGATAGAAGACTTCGTAATTCTGAATAATTAATTAATAATTTCTTAATCTTTTCTTCGCATTATCGTAATCCGTCTGTATCTAGAAGACTAGAAGAATCAACGTACATGTTTTGAAGGGACCAGCTGCTATTATTTGGGAGAATGAGAAAGTAGTGACCACAGGGAATGCACTATTATTAAAGTGTGCCATAAACTGGGTTTATGCTTGGAATATATGCAAATATATACCCTAGCTAGTAGTAATTAGAACCTTCTATACTGAATTTATATATATTCTGTGCCAGTGTAACACGTAAGAATAATCAGGGTCAACCTTCAGTTTTCATTGCACTAATGAATGAGTTTGGAATCAGGATTATACGAGATAAAGATGCTTATGCTGTTTGACATACGAAATTACCAGCTTTCAAAACCATTCGATAGTGAAATCCACGACAGCTGGATTCTATGGCAATTGGAATTATATTCTTCAGTACATTTTGTACTCCATTAGGGGCACACAACCACCCTTGGATCATCTAAACAGCGTTCTATGTGCCCTATAAACCCTGACAACCCATGCTTTATTAACACGTTCTCATGATGTAATGCCAAATAATCAAATGTAAACAGAGATATTTTCGAAATTAAAAAAAAAGGGAGAATTGAGATGCCTTGATTCTACTTATGGGTCATCATGGTAAGCGCAAGAATGTATATTAGGTGTATTAAAAAATAATTAGAACTGAATCTGTTCTCGAAGCTGAGGCTTTAAAACTGAGAAGATTATCAGCGATATATTCTTTTCATATCGAGAACAAGTTCGGTTTATACCTGCATAAGACAATTTAATTTACTAATTAAAGCGTTGAGATTCTGTATCCAATAAAATCATTCAGAGAACGATATTTCAGACCGAAGTATGTTGAGTCATCAAAACAACACTCACTAATGGTAATGAATATTTAATAATTTGTCCTATTATTGTTTGTCAAACATGCAAATTCGTTCTGTAGTTCACACTGTGTGTATGTAAGCATGAGTCATCTCGGAAAATAAAGACAAGAACCAGATCTTTCAAGAACTTTGCGTCACCATGCTAATACTTTCCATGGTTTTTTTTTTAATTACCATAATATTCTTGTAAACTATATTTGTTGATTTTTTTTTAAATCTGAATAACAATTTTTAGTACTTTCTTTTTCTTTTTTTTATATATATAATATACTAGATCTAACTTTAGTTTCACTTAAATCTATTATGATTAATTAAGTATTGGCGTTGATTATTAATCTTTGTAAAGTAATCATTAGTTTTTTTTTTTTTTTTTTTTTTTATTTTTTTTTTTTTTTTTCTTATCTTTTAGTATCTTTTTGCGTTTGGGACGCAGCTAGTGTGGTTTTAACCGAACTATTGTTAGTTGAAGACTATTTCCAAACCCTTTATTAAGGGCCTTTGAGAATTTATGGAAGAATTCCCTTTTGGGTAAAGCTCTGCAAACCAAAAGAAATGAGTATTCTTTTCTTATCATTTAGTTAAAAAAACAGAGCATTGCGTTTTATTATGAGTATTGTTTCTTCCTTGTCATTTTAAATCTACAATATAAATTTTAACAAAGTTACTCATTAATTTTAAATAATGTTCAAATCTCCTAATTTACAAAATCTCAATAGAGTAAATGTCAACTACATAGAGAAGAATTGTAAGAATTAAGTATATTTTAATATAAATTTTTAAAATAAATAAAAATTAGACTTAATTTCTTAGTTTCTTATATTCACTATAAACAAAAAAATCAAATCTTAGACCATGAAAACTTTATCACATTTAGGTCTGAAAAGTTGTGAAGTGTGTATTGTTTTGCATCTATCAAGATTTTATTTTGATAAGTATATTTTAATAGTGTGAATGTTTTAGTTCTTTTCATTTGTTGAGTGGATGTTTAACAGAAAATGATATTGGTGTAAGATTGAATTTCTGAAATCTAACTTAGATTGTTTTAGAACCTTAGAAAGGATTCATCAAGAGATTATTAAAGAAAATATCATTCAATCATGATAAGGGTAGCTAATAAACTTTTTTTCTTGTTATGATGTATAAAATACATGGAAATTGAAGTTATGTGAATTATGTGATTTTCCATAGCAAGATTATTGGTTTGCCTTGTATCTTTTGTTGACCAAAACAATTTAAAATAAATAAAGATACCAAATTAAATCAAGATACATAAAAAATTATTGAAAACCAACAATGTAACGTCAATAACTACTAACAATTACATGAATAACATATTAATTGGTTAACATATAAGCTTTTGGCATTGACATATTTGTAAGATTGAAAATGAACGTATAATTATTGATACCGAAATCAATTATTCATCTGCCTTGAAACTAATAATGGATAGAAATAGAAAAAAAAAAAAAAAAAAAAAATTAAAAAAAAAAATAAAATAAAAAAAAAAAAAAAAAAAAAAAAACTAAACCATTAAAAAATAAAATAATATCTAAAGTAGACATAATTATATTATATTAAGAGTAATAGATAACATTTATATAAAAAAAATTCATTAAAAATTTTATTGAAATGAACGTACAAAAATCACTTCTAATACTGTATAAAAAAAGTTTATTAATAATATTTGTTATATATAATATTTACTTATATTTGATTATAATGATTTTACACAATTTTATATTAAGTATTCCACTAATATGATAAGATTACCTGGATGTTACCAAAATTTTAATATTATTTTTATGGAGTTCTCAATTTGTTAGATAATTATCACTTTTTACTTTTTCGTATAATTTACTTTATATTTATATTTATGTATTTGTAGTTCTAATTAGAAATATTTGTTGGGTTATTGGCTTAGATAACACGATAAATTAATTTGATTAAGTCCAACTTACACATATTGGATTTAATTTTCATTAGGTTAAATTTAATACAATTCAAAATATTCAAGATGTGAGTTATCTGTATTAAACACTCGGCCCAATCAATTTAGTTTTATTATAAAAAAAATACGATTATAAGAAATTATCCATTGACAATTTATTTATTTAATATTTTTAATTTATTTTAATTTTAATATTATAATTTTAATTATAACTTTTATTTATATCTAATATACTTTTTGGATTCTAAAAGATCTTATAAAATAAATATTTAAAAATTATAAATAAAAAATATTTTTCAAAACTTACTACACAAATTATTGTTAGACTCAATTTAAATCAAGAAGATTTGCATTAAATTCAATCTAACAAAAAGAAGAAGGAAAAAAAAAAAAAAAAAAAAAAAAAAAAAAAAAAAAAAAAAAAAAAAAAAAAACTCAACCCAATCCAGCAGTTGGGTAATCCCTGTTCCAACTTCCAACTAACCTTGCGGTGTTGCATAAGCTTTGCTAATCATCCAAAACATGCGCAATCAAATCATGGCCAGCAAAAAGATTAAAAAAAGGCAGAAATTGGAATTTAGAAATTACACGGAATTCATAGCGTGCAGGCAGAATATTACGGAGAGTCACTATTCATTGAAATCGCTTTCTGGCGACATTCATAATCTTAATTTCTCAGCCTAAGTACCCATTTTCAACTACCAAAACCAATGTTTCGGAGACTGTCTAAACTAATTTTAGACTGTGTTCTCACTACTTTCTGTCGATCATTTTGGCACATTCACATAACACAGACTTAGGGTCTTCATCTACATCATCTAATTGCCACCTTTTTTCAATGAGCCCATCTCAGAAACCATAATTTCAACCTTTTCACCTCCCGCGTGCTTCACCTTTCACCAACAACACATTTTTTCCTAATAAAAATGGAGTAATTCATACATTTAGCCTCACGACGATTAAAATGATTAAAGTAGGATCAATTATGATCCCTAATTTCACAAATTAGATGTAGAACCATTTACTGGCCACCTAAACACGCACTCTGGATGATGTGAGACTATTTAGTCCAGAATATATCTGTTATTTAGGTCTATTTTCATTATTTTATAATTAAAAATTAGAAAAATGTGTTTTTTAAGTTCTGGTACTTTTTAACAAACTTGATTTTGGTCTTATACTTTGAATTAGTCTCAAACTTAAAAACATAAGTTAATTTTTTTTTAACTTTTTGAAAGTAAAAATAGTCACTAAATATTAAATTTAAGTTTGAAAAAACTATTTTCATCTGTTCTTAATACTTAAAAGACTGATTCATCGATTTAAAGTGTAGTGACTAAAATTGATAAAGTAGTCCTCAAACTTAAAAAAAAAAAGAAAAAAGTAAATTTAGTCTCTTTTCTAACTTTATGATAGTAAAAAATTGTCACTAAATATTACATTTAAGCATTAATGATTAATTACTTTTCGTATTTTTCAAAGTTTGAGGACTATATTCATTAATTTTAAAGTATGAGGACTAAAATTAAGTTTGACAAAAAAAAAAGGGAGTATAGGGCTAACAAATTTTTTTATTGAAACTAAATTTTTGAATTGTAACAAATTAATAATTAAAAAAAAAGGTGAGCTCCAAGCAATGTCACTTGAAAATAAGTTTTTTGGGACCCTGAGCTTTAAGCTCACAAGTCAACGTGTACTTACAAGGGAATTATTAATAAATATTTATGCATTAATAATTAGGATTATAATTTTAATATCATTTCTGAATATTTGGGTTTAATTTCAAATATAGATTATTAAGTTTGAATTAATCTTTTTAAAATTGGTGTAATCAAACCACTACTTAGAACAATATTCTACAATGGTTATTTAGAAGTATTTACATCAATTTCAAATGTCACCTGTATAATAAGTTTTAATAGTTTTTAAATCGGTTGATAATTATAACGATTATAGCTAAAATTAATATAATATGTACCTTATTAAGTAAAAAACTTGTTGAAGAACATGTTACATAGTTTTTTAGGTAATTGATGTAATATATTACATTGGCCGTCTCAAACAATAGAATATGTCCGTTAAAAAGTTTTAATTTGATTTTTTTTTATTTATCTTGTGATATTAAATATGGGGATACACTAGTAGAAAAAATATATTTAACTGCGATTCTAGAAGAGTTATAATTGCAGTTCTGGAACTACAATAGATTCAACTGCAGTAAAAAGTATTAAAGCTATTATTATGATTGTAGAACCGCAGTAAAAAGTATCACATACTACTGCGGTTGTTTTGTTAACTACGGTATGATACTCATTATCGCGGTTGTTAACCAAATAACCGCGGTGGTATGTCCCCTATTACTGCGATTTTTATTTTAACTGTGGTGGTACATGCAATTATTTTTTAAAATGCAGCAACAAACAACTGTTGTCCAAAACTTGCTCAAATATTTCAAAACTCAGGTAGATTACTCAAAATTATACATTACACAAACACTACAAGTCATACATTTTACACTACAAGTTATACTCTAAGTCATACATTATACTATGCATACACTACAAGTTATACAAACTAAAACAGTTCAAATATAAAATGTCAGGGATCGAACATTCCCATACTCAATTCTAACACGTTTTAATCAAGATACACAAACTAAAATAGTTCAAGCATTTCATAAATAAATAAAAAAAAAACATACCTCTTGTAGACAAAGGTAAAGCGCGGGAAGATGTTGAAATGCACAAAATACAAATGAACCAAACAGCAATCTACCTAACTAAAAAAATGGAACCAATACTAAGTAAAAATGAAGAGTAAAAAGAGAACCTACCACAAAAACGTAAAGAACCCGAGACGACACCAATGCAAGAAGAAAACAACCAAGACTCAAAACGATCGCCAATAACCAATGCAAGGATAAACACCTAAACCCAACAATGACGAATATGTAAAGAGAAAACGAAAATGCAACGCAGATGAAAGATTCAACGAGAACCAAAGGAAAACAAAGAAGAAAAGTAAAACGGAAATGCAAACCGTGAAAAAGTAAGAGTATGGACAATGGCGAGGGACGACGGCACGAGAGAGAGCTTCAACCTTAGTTTGGGTGACGACGACGAGGGACGAGGCCGAGAGCGTTGCGCGAGAGAGGGAAAACGAAAGCGTAAAGGAAAAAATGAGTACAGACTTCTAAAACATGGGATTCGGCCACGATTGTAAGGAGGAACTGCGGTCGTATCCACCTACCACCGCGGTTCTGGCCCCAACCGCAGTGATATCTCCTGCATCATTTAATTTTTAAAACTTTTGTGGGGATACAACCACTGTTGTAAGGAGGAACGTGGTCTTATCCACCTACCACCACAGTTGCGGCTAGAACCGCGGTGGTATGGTTCCACTTAATTACAAAATTACCACCGCATTTTTTTTAATGTGGTTTCCTCTTAACCACAGTGGTATCCTGTTATGGAATGTGTTTTTTATACTAGTGACAATGATAATAGTGCCCACTAATAATGGCGGAAGCGTTTCTATTAATGGAAGACTTGTCTTGTTGTGTCAAACACGAGCACATTAACAACATTGCTCATCGATGACAATGAAAGCCAAAGGTGCAATGTTGTGGAAGACTTGTTTTGCAACGTCGAACATAGGAGTAGCAACGACAGTGTTTGTAAGTGACTACAAAAGCTGGAGGTAAAACGTCAGGAGAGTCTTGTCTTGCGAAGTCAAATATAGAAGAACCAATAACACTGCTTGTTGATGGCGGTTGGTAGCGTCTTTGTTTGTTTACTAGCTTACACTTTCTTACTTGTGTTAGTGTGTTTGTTTTATATCTGTGATGATCGTATTATACACGGAAACATGTAATATTGCAGATAAATCAATTAAGGACGCTCTTGATTAAGCCTACTACAAATTTCTTTTAAATATTTTAAAAATCTCTTTATTATATTTATATATCAATATATTTTGTTTTGAAATCTCTACTAAGAGAGATGTATTTTAATATAATTTTTTATTGGATAATTGAAATGTGTATACATGTTTAAATCACTTATTAAAATAAACTATCATTAAATTTGAGTGTTACATTTTCTACTAATAATAAGATAAGATTATTAAATTTGGACTAAACTTTTAAAAATAAAATTAAAATTAAAATTCATATTATATTTTGATAATATAAATTCATTTAGTGAACAAGATCAGATATAAAAATAAAAATGTTTTATTTTGATAAAACTTTAATTTTATCTATTTTTTCATATTTTATAATAATAATAATAATAAAATCATATAAAATAACTAATTACAATATAATAAAGACAATAATCGCTTTATATATACTATATTATCTTGACTACCAAAAAAATCTTTAAGAATTTCTAAATAGCCTACTATCCAATGTAAACAAAAAATAGATTTTTTTCTTCACTCGTAAGATTCAAATTAAAATATTGTTACTTCTTTTAACAAGATCTAGTTTACGATATTTTTCGCCTTAATTATTTACACAGCTAACTTAATTAAAAAAATTGTATTAATAAATAATAAAAAAAGAGAAAATATTAATAAAATTTTATTTTAAAAATACATTTATATTATTATAATTGAATTAATTTCTTTTAGAGAATAAAAATATGATATGATATAGGCTAACATTAATAAAATATGGTACAAACATTTTGAAAATGATAAATATATTAAATAAATAGATAAATTAAAAGAGAGTACTAGTATAAAAATGAGAAATATTAAAACAGTGGTAGCAAAATCACCAATAAAAACGATGGAGTGCCATTTTTTGTAATTAACTAATAAACATAATTTATTAATTACTATTGAAACTAATATGTAGATACAACATAAGTTGGTACAATAATTGATGTAGTAACAACATATCATATTAGTTTAGTTGTAATATGTTATATGTTCTGGTTCTAGGATACCAACAAAGTATATCTCATTATTTCTTTTTCTCCACTTTCACAATGTTGCTCTTCTTTGTTATCCAAATTCACGCAAAACTTTTCCATTCTCCATTGTCACGCATTGTGATTCTTCAAGAAGCCACTATCATTCACTTTTACTAGAAAACTTATACTTGCTCCCACAGTAAACCCCTCCATTATGCTCACTAAGTTGTGGTTAGTGCACCCACCATGATCCATTATCACAACTTCTAAGAACTCTCACTTTATAGTTATGTTTTCTTGTATATTTTAATTTAACTTTTATTAGTAGTTGTAATAGTAGTTCAAATTTTGAATTGATATTTTGTACAAATGAAAAAAAAAAAACTTTAGAATCACTTTATCTGATAAAAACAAAAAACAAAACAAAGAAATTTTGGTGTTTACTCTAATATCAAAAAATTATCATATACCTTTTTTTAGTATAGGAAAATTCATGAGAGGCCAATCCATAAGGACTTAAAACTTAAAAAAAAAAAGAACATTTTCTATAATTTTTTATTCTTTAGAATTTATGATCAAATTTTCTGAATTTTGAATACATAGTCCATATATTTATTGAGTTTTGATTTAATCTTTCCCATAAGTTAATAACATTATTTTAGGAGAATTATTACAATCATACCCTACCCAAACCGTATTATCTCATCATAGGTGTTACTTTAGAATTGGTTTAAAAGGAAAATTTTTGAATTGATTCAGCGAAAAAAATACACATTTGAATTTGTGTCTAGCTGGGTAGAAATTTGTGCAATGTAAGATTTAAAATAAATCAAATTATTATTATTAAAAAAACACTTTATATATTTACTTTTTATACTAGAACTGATGTGAAAGGTAATGTAGCATATTAATTGTAAAGTAAAACGATATAATATATAATATGTTTTTTTTTCTATATAAGTTGTAACCCATAACCAACATAAAAGAATATTCTTTTGCATCGTATTATAGTAAAAAAAGAAAAGAATATACAATATCGATTTTAAAAAAATCAGTCGATATGATAAGTCCAGTTCAACATTATTTGATAATAGTTTTCTAAATTTTATTCCGTAAGTGTAGAATTGGGTGGCAATAATGCAAGGGGTTGTGGCGGTCTGGTCCTGAATGATGAAAGATTTATCTTGTTCGAAATACATCCACCAATTCACCATCGTGATCCACTTACACATGGAGCTAGCAAACCCCTTGTGACTGATCAATGCATTGTATTTATTATTAAAACTATGGGGTACCCCAGACCCATAAGCCAGCCATATATAGGCTCATGATCATGGAGAGCCTAGGCATGTGACTAGGTCCTATGATATGATATGCACACTCATCCACGAACTATGCTAGCTCTTCCACTGACAACAATCCCTTTGTGCCCCAAGAAGATATGTCTCCTTTTCATCTGCCTAAGTGCCTCCTATTATATCCATCCTTCCCCTTCACTGGGACCCTCTTGCCTTAACTTTGTGCCACAACATAAGAGCCAAACCCTTCCAAACTGTTTCTGCACCTTACCATCGTATCTACTATCATTAACTACTCAATCTCTTTTTTGGGTCATACTTACTTCATTTGCCCCTTCCCACCATATTAAATATTCAAGATTTTAAATTAAAAATAGTGTGAGTCCAATATTTTACTTCTCAATTTTCTGGCAGAATTAATGTTTACGTATATGTGGGACCTGGAAGGGTTCTTGGTTGATTAAGTTTTGACAGTCCCAGTGCTGGGTGGAAAGTCACATTAGTGGGCTGACATGGCTGGGTGTGCTTTCACTGCTACTACTCCTTTTAAACGCAAGCATGATGGATATGTGTGAAATGTTGAGTGAGGAAGTCTTAGAAAAGAGAGTTCAAGTGGGGCAAGCTAAAAGCTTTTGCTTTTTTCATTCATAGTCGGTGCAATTGTTGGATGGATGCTCCCTCGTTCGTTCACGGCTTCAAATATGAAACAGCCAAAATACTACATATATCTAATATTCTGACTAGGCTTTGCCTGTCCTTTCCCCACGAATGATTCTCAGGTTGAAGGTTTCTGCTTCATCACCCATCAACTTTTCATCTACACTGTTTCTAGATATATCAGAGCAATTTTTCTTTCCACTTTTTTCCCCTTCAGCTAATATTCTATTTCCACTTTCAACGTCTTACTCACATCAAAAGAAAACTTGTTATTTTCTTATAATTATGTTATTAGCAGTGTTCCCATCTATATGCAACTATAGAAATCTCATACAGAGTTTCATCCGTTCCATAAGTCAGTCAAGTTACATTCAAGTTAATCTAAAAGTGGTTACATTAGAGTGATTAACCAGTTCAAAAAAATAACTCAAAATTAAGTCAAACTTTTTTTTTTATTTTTCTGAATTTATTTTTCCTTAATGTAATGATTTAGTTTGAATTTTATATCAAAATAAAAAAACTAATCGAATTATTTATTATATTTAAATAAGTATTACATATTTACCGTTATTTATTGGATATATTTGTATTTATTAAAAACATGTTAACAGATTTATATTATATTTTTAACTATAATATTATGTAATTTATTCACATCTAAAGTTGAAATTTAAAATATGAGAATAATTTTACAAAAATAATATTGCATCATATATATTTATTTTGATTCATATTTTTTATTAAATTAAAATCAAATCAAACCAATTGGCGTTCTATTTTAAGATCTAATTGGAACCATTTTTAATGAAAAGTTGAACTAACCAAAGTTCAATTTCTGTCGACAAATAGATGATCGACGCATAAAAATCTGCACATGGAAAGAACCTGCTACCTGTGGAAGGAGAACAAAAATAGGAAATTGTTGCTGATACTCCTAGAAGACCTTCAAACAAAAATTTATATACTGCATTCGTTTCTTTTTAAAGTATCCATTTAAAGTTTTTTTTTTATAAAAAATATAATAATTTCTCTTTATCTTAATAAATATTTATTAAAATTTTCTATTTTATCTTTTTATTTTTATATCATAATATACACACACACGCATATATATGAGATTGCATAAAAAAATAAGAATATAAATAACAACAAAAATATTTAATGTTGAGTTGAATTTTGAAAATAAAAGTTAAATAGAAAAAAAATATGTGTGTGTGTGTTTTGTTTGAGTAAAGGACATTCAAAACTAAATACATTAATATTAATTTAATGCTTATAAATACCCTTTTATATATGTGCACTAGCATTAACCATCAAACAAGAGATTTCAGTACTATAGCTAAATAGACTTTTATATTTGTATAATACTAATATATAATCACGATTTTTTAATAATGTACTATCTTCTTTTTATTAGACCAATATATTATTTATTATTCTCTACTTCTTATTTTTTTATTGAACAAATATTATATTATAATATATACATGTAAAACATGAATTAAAATTTTTCTTCCATCTTTGTTTCAATGATTTGAAATTTTCAATATACTCTCTCATGTAGAAGACATTAAACGTAGAATAGAAAGAATTCAATAAAATAAATAAATTTAATTTAATCTTATATCACTAATTTAATAAAATGAAATTTATACTTATTTATATACTATAATTTAATAATATTTTTATTTTTAATAAATAGATAAAATCTCTTCCCACTTTTTAGCTATGGATGGTTAAGTAATGAAATTTATGAGTGGACCTTTGTGGAAGTGGGAAGAAGTCGTGGCTCCTAAAGAAATGTTCATTAGTCTATTCTTATTAAACACAAGTTTTATGGCACCCCGAAATAAAGAGTGATTCACAGAAGCTCCTTATAATTCTATATATGCCTATTTGTTTTGCTTGCTTCGTCGTCTCTTTATGATCCATCGTCTCTTTCCTGTTCAACTTAATCCTTTTAAATGTATGATGTTTGATCAAAGTTGATATTTTAAGTGTACGATTAAGAAACAAGAGATGACAAAACGTAGAATGACGCATGCACAATGACAAAACATCCACCACCCGCCATTTCAATCATTTCAGTGTGTTAATCTTATATAATATGTTCTAGTTTTCATCATGGAGTTCGGTGGTTTGTTGTTCTTGCACCAAAATAAACTTTAAGCATAATTTTATTGTTTTACTTTTTCATTTATAGAATTTGTATGTAATTAATGATTTTTAGAAATGGTAAATTATATTTTAAAAACACAGCGCCATATTAAGTTGCCAGAGATAAAAATTGTATAAATTTTTAGAAAGTAATTAAGAGGAGATTAATTCTCATATTTCAACTTCTTTTCATTACTGATGCTGTTAATTAGTATTTTGATCCATTAACTATCTCCTAATTATATGAAGCTTTGGTTAAAATCAAATGACATATACACATTAATATTTCATTGATGAAGTAATTGGCCTCATCTAAATTCTTCAAAATTCTAGATATGCCATTTAAAATTTTTGTCAAAGTAAATGTAATTAATATAATTTTTCGTTAATTAATATAATCAAATCAGTTGTCGAAATTGATGTTGTCTTGGCATAGAGTCCCAATTAATGGTACTTTTTTATTTTTGTGTGTTTTCTTGGGTGATATCATTGAGCGTGGCAAGAAGAGTTGAGGTGTGTCACAACTGAGTGGAGTGGACCCGGAAGTAGAGTGTAGACGGTGAGTAAGCCACGGTTTCCTTGAATAGGACATTTGATGCAAACACTGACGCATAATAATAATGTCTTTAAAACTGATTCCTAATAATAACTATTACATTATATGTTGAGCATCATAATGTCTCCTATCATTATAGTAATTTTAAAACAATCATTTATAATTACAAATTTAGGAAAATAATTAATTCGAAAAAAAATTATAATAGATACATCATACATTCTTTAAAACACGATATCATTTTGTGTTTCAAAATCTTATTTCTATTTTTTAGAAAAATACTAGATGTTGAGTTTATTTGACGACTTAGCTTAATGATTTGTGTAGAAATTTTGCTTACATTAACGACCTTAATTTAAAAACACTAGTATTTGCTTAAAAATGACGTCGTATTGTTATGACTTCAATAAAAATTGTATTTTGAAATACAACTTCTTCGAAACAAAATAGTTTTCTTAAACACGATTTATCCATTTTCAATAACTTTGTAGAATATATCTATTACGTATATAAAAAAAATTGTATTTCACGATACTCGCGAAACCCCTCATTCAACATGTTTGTTACACAGGTGTTGGGGGAAAATTATCAAGATTTTGGGATTACAATGTGTTGATGTTTTAAATTAATTTATACGACATATTCATATTTTTTACTCTCTCTGTTCTAAAATAATATCTTTTTTATTAGAATAATATTTTTTAAAACTATTTTTTTCAACAATACTCCTAAATATATTTAAGAAGAAAAATCAATGCTATACTATTAATGCACGACTACATGCCATTTTTTAAAATTAAAATAAGTGAAAACTCAAACAATTATTTGTTTTGAGCTCTGACTTTAAGATTTTATTTAAAGTTAAACATGACCTGAACTGAATCATTGTTTGGGTATCTAAATAGATATATAATGACATAACGAATATAATGAAATAATAATAGAGATAAGAGGAGAGAGAGAGAAAATATTCTTTAGATATTTTATGATTAGAATGAAAATAAGTTTTTATTCTATTAACTCGGAAGTGGATATAGTCAAAGGAATTATAATTTTACTCTACATCCAAAAAAAATTAAATAAAAATAAAAAAACATATTTTTCACACAAATTAAATTGCATAATCATAAAATGATATTGATGGAATGGTAAAAGAAATTGTTCAAGTAAATTACACTGGAAACAATTGAAAAGGATAAATTAATATTTTTGATTTTGCTCGAGAAAACTGTGAGAAGAATAATAAGTACTCAAATAAAGTATTTAAGTGACTCAAACAGAATACGCATTTTTAAACTCTCTTTGAAGAGAGAATAAACCACAAAACCCAATCTAGAAAATTCTTTGCCATGGAAAATAACAAGTAGAAAATAACAATGTTGTCACAAACCACCTTACTTATCAGAGAAAAAAACTGAAAATAATCGAAACTAATAATGAATACTAAATACGCAAAGAGGATATAATAGTAATAATCCCAAAAAAGATGAAGAAACAAAACCTGACCATTTAGATCAACCACATGTTTGAGATAAAGATTTTAAGCTTTCACTAAAGATAACAATATAATACCCAACCCAAAAAATCTCATATCACACAAAGTTCTCCTCCTCCAAATATTCACTGTAATAATATAAATTATTTTATTTTCATTTATAAATAAAACATACTTTTTATTAAGCTTAAAATTTTAAAAAATTAATCACATATTTACTTTATATAATAATATTTTCTAAAATATTAAAATTTAATTATTTTTATTTTTTTATTAGATCATTATAATGCATTTTTATTTTACATAAAAAGGAAATATTAGAAAAAATACTAAGAAAAAAATATTTAATATATTTAACTATTTTTTAAGCATGTATGAAATGTGTGTATATATATATATATATATATAGTTGAGAATGAAGGTAAAACTGTTAAGAAATATTAAAGATGTTTAGAAAAAAAAAATTACTGATTGAAATGATTTATAATTTTTAAACAATGGATAATGTGTAGTATTTTTTAAATCTCAAACATGGTTACATTTCCGTATGAAAAAAAGAAATAAAATAAAATAAGTTATTAAATGGAGAAAGGAAGGAGGACCAGACAAAGATGAGAAAAAATCTTATCTCAAATCATAAGTTGTAAGCTCCATAATCATCTTACTTTATTTTTCTCACGGAATCAAATGCCATCAATACCAAATCATTGGTGGGACCCACATGTCTGTGCCGCACATACATCTTCTCGTCTCCCCACGTGTCTACGCTTCCCACCTATCCCATTCTTTTCTCACTTTTAAATACACACATAGAATATTAATTTTATACTTCACCATTTTTTTTAAAACAGACAAACTTATTTCAGTCATATATATATATATATAAGATTATAATAATAATAATAATAATAAACTTTTATTTTCAAATATTACCTAAAATACGAAAAATTCATCACCAGTGAGATCAAATGGAACATATGATAAACAATATGTTGTTGGTTAAGAATTATTGAAAAATGTTTTATTCGATTTAAATATCAAAATATCATCAATAATTATTTCAATTATATGTGTTGGATTTTATAAATTTATTAATGACAATATAATGGAATAATTATCTATATATTTAAAACATATAATATATTAATGTTTATACATTTGAATAGATAATTAAATAAGCTCATATTAATATATTAATTTAAAATAATTATATAATAAAAATTACGAAATGACTTAAACATATTATATTAATCAATAATTTTTCAATTTTTATGTATAAAAAACTTCTTTTAATTTGGGGTAATTTGGAAAAACACTACCACAATAGATGCTTTTTTTAAAAAATAAAAATTGGAGCATTGGTTCTTTTCTTTTGAATCACGAATTTATGTTGACAAAAAAGTTGTGTTACAAGACATACTATATATATTAATTTAAATTGAATAAATCATGTTTATAAAAACAAGTTTTATAGTTAAATTTGAGATTTTAATAACAACATTTTAATTTAGTTTTTATAGAAATAATGTTGAATGCTTTTTAATATAGTTTTTGAAATAGTGCTACGAAAAACGATCTTTTAATTTTATTTTCTCTAATGTTGTGTATCACAGTTTCTCTGTTATTTCTTTTAGTTATGTATTTTTATTAGAAAATAAAAAATGAAAATATTTAAAATAATATATATATATTTAAAGTTGTACATTAGAATATAAATTCAACAAAAGAAATTAAATATATGTAATATGAAATTATGCTTTACAACATAATTTTTCTTAAATTCATATTTGTAAGACAAAAATACCTATTGATATTACTTTTAAAGAAATTATCATCTTAATAATTTGCAAAAAAACAAAAAATTACACCGTATGTGTGAAATTTGGTGTGTAAGCAAAACAAAATTATTTAGTGAAGATGACATGAGAACCACCGCCATTGATTTGTTGGGTTTCTTGTCACTCTGTTGTGGGGATGTGACGTGGAATCAGATTGTTTGCTGATTTGATTAAATCCAACACTTCGATCATCATTGTATTTAACATTGATGAATATTATCATTATAGCTAATCACCCCATAAAGTGAAACTTGGGAGAACAAATGCCTCAATAATAATCTCTGATAATACTAATCCTAATCCTCATCAAATCATGTTCAATTCCAGACTTTCGGTCTTAAAATTTAAATTCATTCACTGTGTCAACGTCAAATTCCATTCACTTTGGGTGGCTTGATTGTACTCACCAAACAAAAAATAGAAAATATAAAAACAACGGTTCATCGTCAGCTTTCGTTTTGGTATTCAGCCACTCACTAACAAAAGACCCAGACACATCTCATAAATTGTAATTATATTCTAATAAATGGAGTTTATTTATTCATTAGCCCACCAAATAAGAAAAATATATGTAAAAGAGAGTTAATAGCTATAATCTTTTATGAATGTATTTGGATGTTGAACAATTTACAATATATAAATTGATACAAATTTTATTTTACAAACTATTTTGTAAAATTAAACTTTTATTTTTAATATAGTATTAGAATTTATCTTAACAAAATTTAATATTTTTTATCATAACATAAATATCTAATCACATAAATAAATATATAAGAATACAAATTACAAGATTATTAAAATTTTTAAAAATTATTATTTATTTACAAATTATATACATTTTTTTAAAATTTACACGTTCAAGACTCGGACGTAACCTTTTTTTCTTAAAATTTTTTAAAAACCATGTATTGTTTAATTTTTGAGAAACAAAACGCCTTGCGTCATAAATAGCTACCGATGTCGTAATAAACTAGTTCACGTTAAAAAATGAATTAAGCAGGCAGGCGCAGGATAGAAATTTGTTGCAGGCAACAAAAAGGGAAATGATAATTATTATTAATATGATATAAAGGTAATATTTCCCTTTTCTTTTTGACCTTATGATCGATGATGAGATTGAAATTAAATTGAGGTATAAATAATGAACGATGCATCCATTTAAAGTTAGACAAAAGAAGCGTGCTTGGTGTCCCTTCGTCTACACACTGCTTAGTTAATACATTCTTATTCTCGTTGATGTAAGATGACTCGGTTTATTTGTCGGCATGGTTCCATATAATAATAGCGTTTAAATCAATTTCAATAAGAATCTTTTTCTTTTTTCGTACTTCCATTTCATTAATAATCTGGATTATCTAAAACAAAATGGTTGTTTATGGTTGTTCTTCTTACCTAAAATATTCATGTGGTTTCCACGACAAAATATTTTTAATACCAAAATTAATGTGAGATTGCATTTGAGTTGGCCCTATTTATTACTATTCCAACCCAAAGATTCGGTATAATAATCTAACTTAAATGCGAACTCCACCTAATCAAAATATTAAAATAAGTAGAATAAATTTGAGTAGATCCACTCTATAATATAATATATAAATTTTAACCTTATATATAGTTAAATCATAAAATAAAACAAGTGTAAACTTAAATTAAGTACTAATATTGTGTTATACAAATCCTTTTTATTTGATAAATAAGTTTCTTTACCAATACATAACTATTACAAAATAACCTGTATTAAAAAAAAATCTTACAAGTAAACTGAGTTAGAATGATTCAAAACATAATCTGAACTCATCTTAGAAAGTACACTAGATCTATTTTAAACGTGATCTAGTATAGTACAATCAACATCAGACCAGCAAGTTGGATCCTTGCCTATCATTTTAGTTTACTATAGTGTAAATAAAAAATTAAACTAGGGGCTAAATAAGTATTAAAAATATTAAAATATTGACTTGTTATCTATTTATAAACATTAATGTTCGTATATCTTTAAGAAAACGAATTAAGGTCTTTATTATTTTTCCTAATTGTAAGGTTTTTTTTTTTTTCTGATTGTGAAATTTACAAAATAAAAAACTTTAGAGATTCCATCATTATATAGTTTAGTTTAAAAACTATTATAGAAATCGATTATTTTTTAAATTATGTTCTAGATTCATTGTCTAAGTTAATAAACTGATCAGTATATCAATTACTGAAAATATATAACTATTAGTCCGGTCTATATCTTATAATATGAAATACTAATAAAATTAATGCAGAGTACTGTGGATAATCTTTTTTAATATATATATATATATATATATATATATATATATATATATATTGAATTTAATTGCTCAATAAAAAACATTATGGTCATAAGTAAAATAATTAATAAACCATTCTTCATAACAAGACTACCCACAGAAAATTCTCCATTTACTTTATCAACGTGAACCAGCCAAATTGAGATGCATTTGAATTTTTTCACCATGTTTATCAACATTACCCATTTAGTTTATCACCATATTTGAGTATGTGATCATTACCGAAAAACACCTTTAATGTGGCAAAAGAAAAATTCCATTCAAATTTCTCTCAGTTCTAATTCAACCTTGAACGACTTAAAGATATTTTTTTCCTTTTAACTATGAGGTCATATATATTCACACACACACAGTAGTGCCCATAACTTGCCACTGTTCTGATGAATTACGCACTTTATTTGAAGGTGTTGACATTGAAGAAAGGCGCTAGCTGAGCAGCCATGCATGAATGCATATTGATGAATAAATAAATTAATTAGCTGAATAGGTTGAATGAATATTAATAATTAGTAAGAAGAAGTAGCATTAATTGATGAAGAAATAGGATGTGGGGTTAACGGCGTTATATTTGGTAGCTAGGGTTGTGAATATTATAGGTTGATCATGAATTATGAGTGAGGCAATTGCTGCAACGCATCGCCGACAATGCATTATTGGAAGTGCTTATAGTACTAATACAGAGAAGTAGGTCCGGAACACTCCACATCAACTTTCTAGTTAAGCAAAGATCCGGATTCTTGTTGATGAATCATATTCTGGCGCCATTATAACTCTTTGAAACTCCATTTGTGTCTTGTACCTACTTTTCTTTTCTTTTGGAAATTAACAAATCGTGCACATCCCTTTCTACTCTCCACATTCATAATAAGCAAGAGAAAACCGTCCAACCATCCCTCACATTCCTCGTTCATTAACAAGTAGTAGTAACTACTAGTAGTATGCTAGATTGGTAAGCAAGGTGCATGCATATATGACATGCCACCCATCTCTTATCTCTAACTGGTTAACCCCGGCATGGAGTGGGAGACAGTTCATGCGGGTCTGTCACAATTATGGAAAACACACCCACACACACATCCATGTGTACCTATTTCCAATCATATACTATTTTTTGTTCTCTTTATTTCGGAAATTACATCTGGGGTGATCTTTGGATGAACGGTCCACATACATATATATTCATTCATGTAACCAATAATATATGAAGGAAAAAGAAAAATGAAGTAGGGACTGGTGGGACACGAGTAAAGTGGGAGTAAAGGGGGCCAATAATTGGGACAATGTAAAGTGAAGCTGCTACATATATACTACGCGGGGAAGCATATGTGGGAAAGGAATTAAAGTGTGGCAATAATTATGTATTGTAATATAGGTACGTGTGTGGGTGGCGAAGGGAAAAACGAATCACCCACCCTCTTGATGTGTGTTTGCATTGGCATTGGCATGTGAAGATGTTAGGATTGTATAGCAATATAGGATCCGAGAGAGAAAGATTATCCAAGTTTGTCTGTTATCATAATGGAGGTAACAGTAGTGGGGCACATAATGGTCAACCTATGCAAGAGATATAGAGGTCATAATTTCCAACACCCATATTCGTTTCCCTACTCATTCCGCCCTTTGATTAATAATAATCATAGCCACCCACCCACCCACCCTTTGCCCCCACAAAAAGTCACATTCATTCTCTTTCCCCTCCCTCTCCTCTTCATATACACCCTTCTGCTACCTCCCATCACACTTTATAAACCACACCATCATCTAATCATCATCTAAACTAAACCTTCCTCTCCTCCTCACACCTCACACATACTCCTTCCTTCCATCACCTTATGATGGGTCTTCATCACCATCCCAGCGACTCAGGCCTTCAGCTTATTCTAGGTTTGGCTTTGACAGCCACCCCAGAAGACACCATCACTCCGTCGCCACCACCATCCATTTCCAACAACCTTCACCATCATCTTCTTACAACTCTTGGCCCAAACTCCTATTCCTCCAAGTCCAGTTTCATCTCTACAACTAACTCCGACCCTGAGCCTTCACTAACGTTGGGCCTCTCCCATGAGACTTACCGCCACCAGGTGGTGAAACTCCCCAGAAACATAGGACACAACAAAGTCTCCTCTGAGGACCCTCTTGAACAGACTTCACCTCACAGTGCTATCTCCTCCTTCTCCAGTGGAAGGGTCAAGAGGGAGAGGGATCTTAGCTGTGAAGAAGTGGATGCAACAGAGACAGAGAGGGTTTCTTCAAGAGCCAGCGACGAAGAAGAGGACGGCACCACCGCCAGGAAGAAACTCAGGCTTACCAAAGAACAATCGGCTTTGCTTGAAGAAAGCTTCAAACAACACAGCACCCTCAATCCTGTAATTATCATCTCCCTCTCTTATTATTTTTCATACATGCATGACTTAGATAAAAGCTTTTCACTTCCTTTGAATATCATGACTAATATTGTTGTGTTGAATTGGGTTTACAGAAACAGAAGCAAGCTTTGGCCAAGCAGTTAAGTCTTCGGCCTCGACAAGTGGAAGTGTGGTTCCAGAACCGGAGAGCCAGGTAGATATATTTTGTTGATTAAAACCTTATGTGTTATATACGCATCTTCGTATTATTTAAAAGGGTCATATGTTATATCAATGTTTGAACTTGTTGATTAATATTTTTTGTTTTGTGTTGCAGAACAAAGCTGAAGCAGACAGAGGTGGACTGCGAGTTTCTAAAAAAGTGTTGTGAAACATTAACAGACGAGAACAGAAGGTTGCACAAGGAGCTGCAAGAGCTGAAGGCCCTGAAACTGGCTCAGCCCTTGTACATGCCTATGTCTGCGGCAACCCTCACCATGTGTCCCTCCTGTGAGAGGCTCGGTGGCGGCGTGGGCGGTGGCGCTTCCGCTAAGTCACCCTTCTCAATGGCTCCTAAACCTCACTTCTTCAACCCCTTCGCCAACCCTTCTGCAGCATGTTGATTGATTCTTATTATCAATTAGGTTTTTAGTTTTATTTTTCACGTTAAAAAAGAACAAAAAAAAAAAAGGACGAAAGAAGAGTTTCCCCGGCAACCTTTGTATTTTTTTGGTTGGGGGATAGGATACGTATTATGAATTACTACATCATCAGCTAGTGAAAAGGTTAAGGGTGTAATTAACTAATACTGTAGAAATTTGTAACTGCTGATCAAATTACTTTTTTACTTTTCTTCCTCTCTTGTATGTTTATAAATTGTTATAGAAGAAGACATCATGTATGAAGAAATTAATCACTATTATTTTATTATTTTATTGTTGATTACATGTGTGATGTCCCTGCGCGTGTGTACGCATGAAAACATTTTGATTGCAAGTCGAAATCCGAATTATGTGTCTTTGACTAAAACGCTACTAAAATATAATGCCCCGAAGAAAAAGAAATGAGTCATATCATACAATGTTTGTGAATTAGTAAAAGGATCCCTTTCTACAATTGTATAATAAAAATGGTAACGCGGACGCGGTTAATTGGTCTAGTCGCGTGTATAGAAAATGATATCTCTAAATGGTATTTAGCTCTATTTCATAATATGATTATTTTTGAAATATAGTGTATGTATGTTGACTCTTGTAATGGAAGAGGAAGTTGAACATTAATCTAGTTCCCTAAAGGGAAAAAGAAGTCATTGCAATCATGTAATAGCTCCTATGCTACCTAATATTTTTAATGCATGTGGGGGAGGAGGGAAGGTATATTCAAAAGATAGATAGATAGATAGAGAGAGATATGAGTTTGGGTTGGATGCTATGATTATTAAGTTAGCGAAGGTGGAAGGTGCGGAGGGGGGAAGTTAGCTCACGTGTTTTTGTCTGAAAATCAGTTGCTTAAGGAGAAACTGAATCAGAGAGAATGACCAAGGAGCTCTCATTAAGCATGTGTGGAAACAAAGGACTCCCTCACTCACTATCATAAACCACCAAATTTTAAAAAGGGACGTGCTGTTTAATCACTTTAATCATTTTTTAACTTCATTTTGTTTAAAATTTATCCTACTAATTGAATTAAATATCATACTAAAGTTACGGTCAAATAGCTGCAACATTAATTTAGTCTCTAAAATTGTATTTTATTATTGTATGGGTATCTAGAACTAAGAAATTTGGAGTTTCATTTAACCGTTGAAAATTATTCTCTTTTTAATTTGTTGTATCTGGTTGAGAGTTGAAGTGTGAATAATAATAATAATAATAATTTTAGAGGTTAAAAAAATAGTTTGAAAATAAATATTGGAGTGACAATGAATTTGGAGAATTAAATTTAATTGTAATTTGTGGTGATGATAGAGATAGAATCTATTATGTAGATGATGTGGTCTAGTGAGATGCTTTACCTTTAAGGGGACTGGTGGGTCATACCTCCACGTGATAACCCATTGGGCCGGTCTCTCTCAAAATCTCAACATGAGATTTTCCTTCAAGGTCAGTCCTTCCATCGCCCTTTTCTCACATTTTTTTTTTTAAATTGCCCCAAATCCCTGTCGAAAATAATTTCCATCAAAGTAGTACTTGTTGTTGTCTTTTTTATTTAATTTATTAATTTCTTCCATTAAAATTAATATTAAATAAATAAAAAATAAAGTCAATTACTTATATATATATATATATATATATATATATATATTATTTTCTAATTCATGCAAACCTTTTGTTTTCATTTGTTATTTTATTTTATATCGTGTTCCCAACTGCTCAAAATGAAAGGCAACGATCACGTGTCCACTGCTATATCCGTTCTAGTCACGCTATCATGATTGGAATTGGACGCTTCAACATAGAAAAACAGAGACGGATAAGACTCTGCTAATATTATTATTTATATTTAATTATTGTGTATATATTGCAGTTATTGTATAAGTATTGAGGAAAATTTCTTTATTTTTATTTAAAAAATAAAGAATTGAGGAAAAAATTCTTTTGAAAGAGAAAATATTGATAAGTGTGAGTATGATATGAATCACACGATTAAAAATAAAAAGAGACGGGTAAAGTAAGTATAGAAATTGGAGAAAAAATGAGTGAGAGTTAAAAACGTATAGAAATTATATTGATTGATAATGCGTTGGAGCAATAAATATGGTGAGAGAGAGTTTCCCGGAAAAGGAGACAAGTTCCTGGAAACTACTAATGAGAGTCGTCTTCCTCATCACTTTCATACGCCATTTTTAACCATTGACATCGTCATCACGTCCCACAAACTCTCTCCTTGTACACTCCAACTCCACCACCAACAATTTTATAAATTACGCTGATTACGCGAGGACCCAAATAGTGTGAAAGCTATACCAAAATTTAGATATTTCTAGTTGAGTATTTCTACTCGTAATTGTAGCTTGTAAAACAAAAATTCAGAATTGAACCGTTCCCAAGTCAATTTGTTCTTTTATCATCAATCCGACAAACAAAATTTTAATTAATAATAATAATTTATGTGTCATGCATTAATACCTAAGTTTGACGGACAAAATAATTAAGCATGTTCCATGACTCAAAATTTGCTGAACCACCCGCTCTATGGACACTGATACACTTGCCTAAACCTAGCGTGATAAAGCCGCGACCCAAAAAAAAAAAAAAAAAGAGTTTGAGCATTCTCAATTTCTTCATTATACGTTCTTATATATCATTACACATTTAATTTTTGTCATTACTATCCTTCTTACGCTTTATTTCTTATACGTATATTAATTGATCCTCTATATTAATATAGTGCGTTACTAATTGATTCTTTATGTCAAAGTCAAAAACTATCTTGAAACAGATATTCAAGTGTGATCAATATGTTTACCTTAGGTTAACCTTCTGGTCACAATCTTCTCTATCAAGCGCAAATGTTATTTGTTCCATCTTAATGGCTTGAATCATCTTTCGTGATCATCATACCAGAGGGACTCATGAGCATATTAGAACAAAAGGAGAACTCAAGTTAATTTTGTTATTTGGGAATGGAAACTATTTGGTCAAAATAAGATTGGTACGGGGCAAAACCGAAGAACCAAATCAAGAATGTATTATGATATAATAAATTTAGTAGTAAAGAGAATGTTGATCTAATTTAAGTAAATTTTATTGCTAAGATTTGAGGAATGTATAGTGATAAGTAAGATGTTAACTTAATTTAAACAAGTCTTAAGATTTGGGAAATTGTATAGTATTAAGTAAGATGTCGACTTGATTTAAATAAGATATATCACTTAAGACTAATTAGAAAAATAAGATGTCATTATTAACAAATAAGTTCAAAAATATTTGTCCCGTATATAAATATAAAGTGCTTTTATCAAGTCAAAATAAATATATAGTATGGAATAAATATGTTCAAAAATATAATACGAATACTTAGGTTAAAATAATAATTAATTAAGGAAGTAAATGATAATATGAGACCAAAAATTAGAGACGTGGACCTTAATTTAGCAAAAAAATAAAAAATAAAATTATAAGTTCAAGAGGGGTATTTGACTATAAATAAGACTAGTAAGACCTTGAAAAAACACAATACACTGAGTGCTCTAGAAAAATATGTTATCTTATCTCTTGCCTAAAACATTTGGTATCTACCGTGAAATTTTGTGAAACTTTTGCTGACACCTATTTTATGAGCAAAACATGTGAGCATAACGAAGAGGTGAAATAACTGTTGCGATATCATGTAATGACAAAATTGTATAATTTTGCTCATATTCCTCTATGTTACTTGAATAGGTATTGAAATCTCATATTTCAATTAAATTTTATTGTTTTATTAATATTAGTAAACTATATTCTTTTAGATGCTAAAATGTACTTCTACTAATTTCTTTTATTCGTATTTATTTATTCTACATGTTTTGTTCGTAAGATTGTTTTCTTTCTAAAGATAATTAAATAAATTAGACATTTGATTTAACCTATATATAAACATATTTCTTTTCAATAACTTTATATCTCCATCGTGATTGTCTTTTGTTTCTTTTACACAAGTTTCACTAATATCAATTGGTGCTCACGTCATTTAGTATTCTATCATTATTGCAAATAATTAACATTCCAATAAGAAAGAGTTTTTGTTATGGGAATAGTTTTGTTCTCAAATTTCAAAATAAATATTTTTTCCTCTCAGTGATTCATGTTTATTCCTTTCACCTGAATATTAATTTGTTTAAATATAATTACTTTAATTACTTTATTCTAATTAAGAAAAGTCACAAAGTTTATTTATTTGTTAAAAAATATATTATTGTGACAATAAAATTATAAATAATCAATAAATATGATAAAAATAATTATTATAGGTGGTTTTTTGGATAAATATTTGTGCCACCCTAACTTTTTCTTGGTAGTATCAAGAGTTAACATTCTTAATATTAAGAGTTATCATAATATAGTACGAATTTACAATTAAAATTTTGATTTTAACTATCTTGAGAGAGGCTAAAATGAAAAAAATAAAATATACGAAGTGTCTGAAAAAACGTAAGATATTTCAAATGAAAATCAAATTAGGGAAAGACACGGGAAGATAATTATGCTGACAAGTCAAGAAAACAGACAACAATAAATTATATCGCAAAGTAAAATGATATGTAGGTATCTGATCTACCTTAAGCAAAATATATTTGGTAGTATGCTGACTTGGTTTAGGCAAGTCTTGTTGCTCAAGATTTAGGAGGTTATGTTGTAACAGGTAGGATGCTGACCTGATTCAGGAAAGTCTTATTGCTTAAACTTGGGAGATTATGTAGTGATAGGTAGGATGCTGCCTAATTTAGGCAAATCTTACTGTTCAAACTTGGGAGGATTTGTATAGTGATAGGTAGAATGCTAATCTTATTTGTATTGTGTAGTGGTAAGTAAAATGTCAACCTGATTTAAGAAAGTCTTATTGCTCAAAATTTAGGAAGTTGTGTAGTAATAAGTAAGATACTGAATTAATTTAGACAATTTTTATCACTTAAAGCTAATTAGGAAAATATATAACCATGAACAAATAAGTTAGAAAATATTTATCGCGGAGTAGATAAATGAATTTTCTCATAATCAAATCTAAATAAACATATAATTTAAAACAAATCCATTGGATAATATAATAAATTATACGTGTAACTAATAATTAATTAAGATGATAAACAATAATATAAGATAAAAAATTAGGAATACAACCCTTAATTTTAACAAACAAATTATAAATTATAAGTTGAAGAGAAATATTTGATCATAAATAAAAAACTAGAAAAAAAACACAAGAATAAGTATACTAGTAAAAGAAATGATCATATCTATTGACTATAACACTAACTAAATAAGGAATGAAATAAAAAAAAAAAACAAAGAAGCATCTAATAGACATTTATTGATAGGAAGCAAACTGAAAATTTGTAACAAATATGAAAAAATTGAGGAGTTTAATGTGAGATAAAAAGAAAAAGGGAATGGAAAGCGAAAGATGCATGTATGATAGGAAGTCCATCCATATTTGAAAAGTAAAAAGGAGCAACAAAAGATGGATTCAGAATCACAACACCTGTGTGGAAAAGTCTTGGAAGTTTAGTTGAGGTCCTGTGATGGTATGATTTTGTGTTTTGTATAATACGTGTGCGCACACGTAATACTCCTAGATAAGCCAAAGACATATGTCTTATGCTGGCTTCTTTGTCGGCCTTTAAATGGTATTCATTTCAACCATAATCCTTGGTTTTATTATTTTGTCATCATTGGTGGAAAGCACTATGCCTCTCCTCTAATCATCTTAACTCACTTCCCAATATAATAAATTTCCTTTCTAAACACTCAACTCAATCATCGGATTAATTACATCCCTATACTTTATGCTTTGCAATTGCAACTTCACCCATTTCTTAAATACAAATTAAATACCCATCTCAAACGTGGAGTAATTGTCACATTACCTTACTTACAAAACATCATCCATTAATTATATCATCAATGTTTTCCTCAACTCAACCACCACACCTATTACTTTAATTATGCTAAATTCATGATGTAACAAAATCGATTACACCAATACTTCTCTTTTCTTTTACGCATGCAAAGACAAAATAAATCTACTTTGCTACAATTTCGTATAGTGTAGAAAAAGGTTCCCATTAAGGTATATCTTACTGATTAATATGGTGATGACAAACTATAGAGGAAAATACATAGTTAATTATGTTAAAAATAACCGAATAAGAAACCCAAATTCGCCTCTTGCGTTATTTATCTTTATCTCCTGGGTTTACATGAAAAAGTTCACCCATCTTAACGTATAACAGATAAAATAGAATAATTGAACAACAAAACAGGGAAGCTCTACTTCAGAAAAAAATATTTAAAAAATAGAAAAAGAAGTTGCAACTGAATTTTACGGTTTTATTTACTTCGAAAAAAAAAAGTCAAATGAAAAGGGAAAGAACAAAGAAAAGGTAGGTAATAACTAAATGTATCTTGTATTTATTCAAATCTATTATTAATTATCCCTCGTTTATTTTGCACTTCTCATGCCCACCAGACACATTGAAAACATGTACTCGGCTCTTGAAATTAGGATTAGTTTATATTTCATGCCTTTGATAAATTAAATTTTTATTATTCTCATTTAGTCGTTTACTAAAACATTAAATACTAAGAAATGATTATATTGGTGTGTTAAGAGATGAAGAATTATTGGAGAATGTAAAGTAGGTTAGATTCACTTGACTGACCCGTTAGTCTCTCAGAACAAATAAAAGAATATTGTACTTTATTTTTAAAACAATCCAAGTTGTGAGCAAAAACAACTTAAAGATGGTACTTTAAAATATGAATCTTTAACTCTCAAATTACGCAATGAAATTTTATCCCCAGCACAAACGATAAAAGACCGATGATTATGTCCAATTTTTTTTAAAACACATCATTGTAAGTAGACAAAACAAATAATGCACAACAAAATGAGGGTACAGAAAGTTTTGCCGCGTCAAAAGAAATCTGCGTTTGAATCTCTCATCAAACAATTAAAACAAAAAAAATATATATATGCAGTAATCAGTTGTAGTGTTTTGTTTGTAGTATTTGCCAATAAAAGATGCTTGCAATAATGAGTAGGGAAGGAGATTAAATCCTATAAGAGGAAGGAATGGGGCATATGGCGCACAGTGAATTGATGAAAGGAACTAAACAAGTTAATTTTGTTTAAATTCGCTTTCAGATTTGTCGATTCAACAGTGTGGAAATTAAGTGTGCGAAGAATGAAAAGTAGTGTTTGTTGTTGGGCTAATAGCAGAAGGTGCAGTCCAAGTGTCTTGGAGAAAGTAAATGGGATCAAATTCAGCTTCTCCAGATGGCAACTATAGCAACGTTGCGTGCCATGTTATGGGTGCACACATGTATGAACGTTCTAATGGCACAACACGAAGAGATTGCTCAATAATTCCATTCAAATAAAAAATAAAAATAAAAAATCGCTGTCCTTGCATTCAAGCTTAGAGTCCAAGTAGTCACCAATTTAGGTAGATAAACAAACACGCATGCACACAACTCCCTCAAGTTTGGTCTCCAATGTCGCAGAGATTTGAGGAAATGTAACGGTCACGAGTCACGTGTCACGTGTCATGCATGCCCCAAATAAGATTACAAATATTTAGCGTATCGGTATCGTTATTACTCTAATGTCTTCATGGTATGATGAATGATGATTTTGGTATCGTCAATTTCATATCTTATTTAATTGTGTTTTAACATAAACAATAATTTGTGATTTTAGTCTCTTAAAAATTTCACAAAGTAACAAGCTTTTATCGTAGAAGGAATGATTTAAGAAAAAATATTAACATTTTAAGTTATATTTCGTATGTAAATTATAACGTTAAAAATTTAATAATTCATTCTATAATCTAACTATTTCTTTAAATATTTTTCTTTCACATTTTCTCTACATTTTCTTTTAAAGTTTGGGGAATATTTCTTATATATATTTTTTAATAAAAAAACACAAAAGACAATAGAATAAATATTTTTTGTCAATAAAAAAAATCATAATTTAGAAAACAACAGAATTTAAGATCATCTAACTCAATCAAATTATATTTTTAGTAAATTTTTCGCTCTCATATATATAATTTTCTCTTTTTCCTAACTGTGTATATGTATGTATGTTGTTTTGACCTAAATTGATTAAATTAATTTTTATAGTTAGTTTATAGTGATATATTTTTTGTGTGTGTGAAGGTTTCCTATTTTCTAAGGATAAGTTAGGATTTTTCTTAACTTTTTTTAGTCTTTGATTCATTCGTATAAGAACATATGAATAGAGGTAAGTGGAGTTGATGATTTTACTTATTTTAATTCATTTGGATTTTGGAATAGAGTTGAATCTTGACTTGAAAATAACTCATTTAAGATTAGTTGAAATTGCCCTAAATTTGTTTTATATTTTAAGTTGTTAGTAAGATACTTTTGAAGATTTAGAAGTGGTTCAAATGTACGATTAAACTATTTGTGTCATATAATTGAGAATATGAAAGCCTATGGTCTCTTGATATTTAGCTAAAAAGAAAATTTTGATTGTTAGCCATGAAATTGAATTTCTATATGTTAAATTTGCTTTGGATTATGATGATATTTTGAAATAGTCACTTTAAACTTAATAACCATTAAGACGGAGATCCTTAAAATCGAGTTATCGAAATTTGAACACTTCTAAGAATAAAACCCAATCAGTGAAGAAAATACGGTATTATTAAAGTTATCGTGACCTTGTAAAAATAAATTATAATAATAATAATAATATAATATAATAATAACCATCCAAACAAATGTTATTTGTAATGCGTAATGTTAAATAAGGAAGAATTTAAATATGCCAAGTCGTGGAAACTTGTGTTCCATAAAAAATTGAAGATTACTACAATGGTCCACGTACATGCAATAATTTTTTTTATTGACTTTTTATATTTATATTTTTAACTAGATTACAAATATATGATTTTAATAATTTACTTCACTAGTATTTCTATATTTATTATTTTCCTGTACTCAATTTAAAAAAACAAATATTTGTACATATACATAGAAAATTATTTTTAATTATTTGTTTATTTTATTAGAACTCACCATCCAGATTTCCATTTTATAATAGTCCTTTGTCAAACCCAAATAGATGAAAACAGATGGGCCAAGCCTAATATGAGTAAACACCAAAAACATGCAATGCTTCCTAACAAAACAGAACATGACGATGTACAAATGATCGGAGCCCAGAAATAACAGAACACATAAAACGAAAAAAGCAACACACAAAGAAAAAAAGAACAGAGAAGAGAATGAAGTTGGTAGAGCCCAGTTCTAATGGTACACTGTAAGCAGATCGTAAGAAAAACTAATTTACACTTCCTAATATTAGTTTTTATATGTACGAAATATATCTTAAAATAAAAATATAAAAAATCTAATTGTTCTTAAATAATGTTTCAAAAATTAGTCTCAAATAGAAATATTTAGTAAATAGAGTTGTCCTATACTATTCTGTTTGTTTCCAAATGGGTCGAAGGCAACGCAATTACATTTTGAAGAAAAGACACAACAAACTTTGCAGTCAGTGTTAGCCCAAATCAGAAGATAACAATATATAATAGTTCCTGGAAGTAAGATTTTTCTAATTAACTCCATAAGTGGCATAACATTTAATGAGTATTTTGAGCAAAATAAACATAATATTATGCACGTGTTCCAATTTTTTTATTCATATATTAAGATAATACATAAACAAACTTATTATGTATAATTTTAAATAAATTAGATATTTATAATCAATTTATCATAAAAATTATTTATTAATATCTTTAGAAAATACTTTAAAACTTAATTTGAACTTATTTACACCATGCTTGACAAAAATAACTAAAAGTTGTCAAACTAGCTTAAGTGTTTGATAAAATTTATACGATAAAGTAGTTAAAAATAAAAATTATTAAATTTTTTATACCAAACTAATTTTATTTGATAAAAATAAATTATATTATTTATAATTTAGTTTTTAATAATTTAGTTTTTAATAATTTTTAAACTCTTGAAATTATATATTTTAGTTCCACGCACACAAACACATGATCAAACTTAAAATAAAGTAAACATTACATATTTATAAGTAGACATCATGTTATACTGCTAAAAATAATCGAATAAATAGTGTAGATAGCGAAATGATTAAAATAGAAAATTTAACATAATAAAAAATTGGAATAACTTTTTTGTTTATCAATATCTTTAAGTATAATGATTGAATACTCAAATCAAATTTATAAATAATATAATAGTTAATTAAAACTATAATGTAAAAATCTCTTAATAACAGCAAGATAAAATATATTTATTATAAGATTATTAATATCTTGTTAACAACAAATAAAAATAACAACATTCTTAATTTATAAAAATGGCTAAGATATCCTGTCTTATGGATGAAAAATAGATTAAAAATATTATTTTCAATAAAGAGTATAAAAATAATATTTAGTAAATATTATAAACACAAAGCGAAATAAATATAAAAAGTTTAAAGTTAAGATTTTGAAAAAACATTACTTTGGCATAACTTTCCAAAAAGGAGTTTCTAAGTGAAAGCTAATTTAGGACACACAAACTTAACACTAAAACAGAAGAGATACGTGACAACTATAAAAAATAATATTTACATATAAGTGTATATGAAACTAATAAGTGCTTTCTTCGTTTTGGAACTAACTTCTTATTCTGCGTTTTATGTTGATAATTGTCTATGTACCCTTTTTTGTTTCTTGTTTTCCTTAATATTTGGCAGAGTTTTGGGACGTGTATAATTACGGTGGTGAAACAGTGTGGGCACTTGTGATGTAGCAAATGGAAAAACAAGAGACAATGAAGGGGCTGTGTGATGCGAAATTTGAGTGTATATACATTTCATGTTTAAAATCTTAATCAAAATCTATCGTAATAACTTATCCGATCACTCTAATGGTTATCAAACTATCCTTAATTATATAGTTTCACTCAGAGTTGGAAATTCTCAGTATAAACAACGTAAAAAAAATATAGGATTGTAATCTAATACTATAATTTGAGATAGAGAAGGGAGTGAATATGATACCATAACACTAATAAAAGGGAAACCCAAAGATAAGTGCCAACCTCTTAACAAATTGGATAAGAAAGACTTTATCAGCGGACAAGTGTTTAAAGGGATGTTATGACTCGGATTAATAAATTATAAAAGAACTGGCGACATATCTAAGAGGCAATAAAAGCATGCTAATGCAGTCTCTAGGACCCACCACTTTTCTTGTCCTTTTGCTTATCCAGAAACAGAGCAAGAGTTTATTCCACATAAATAGAGACTAGCTGGCAGCAAAAATATAAAAAAATAATAACAAGAAGTTTCATTTCACCGTGACAGAAATGGGTACAAAGCTTTACATCACAAACAATATGCGCGCACTAAAATACAAAGGAAGAGGACCAGAGGAGGTTTGGACCGAAGCCATGCCTCGTGGGATTGGAACACCCAAGAATAATTTGGTATGTGAACAATGTGTATAGAACAACAGAAGAAAAACAACGTAAAATAAAGTGAGAAACATAAGACGTACGTATATATGAAACAGGAATGTTGGGAAATGTGAGCCACTGAATTAAATGCCAGCAAGGCACTCTGGTGGGGTGAGTGGGTACCTTGACTTATCTCTACAGTAATCATAGATGACATGGTTCATACGAACCCACCTGTACCTTCTGGCTTCCATGGCGTTAAGAGCCTGATATGCAGCCCCCTCCCACCAGTTTCTCGGGTTCGAGGCACAGTTCGCTGGTCCTGGCACTGCACACCCTTCAATGTCAAAGTCTTTGTAGTAAGCGTAGAACGGTGCTTTGCTCCAATCGATTTTCTCCAAACCACCCCTTGTGGCCCAGTTATCTGCTTCCCACAGTGTCGAATACACTCCCATCGCCTGCATCCTTGGGTACGGAACCCCCCTCCGCTCGTTGTTCTTGTACACTCTGATCGGAAAATCATCCACGTAGAATCTGCACGTAACATAACAAATTCGCCATTGCTGTTTTCAATGTATTTAATAAGTTGAGTTTAGTTATCATATACTTACACAATATGGCGGTGGTTCCAGAGAATTGAGTAAGTGTGGAAGTCGGCGGAAGGGTCAAACCAGAGGTTAACCCTCTGTTCTCTGTCACCCTTTCCGTGAGCGTAGACGTTTGTTTGAACCGTGTAAGGCTGTCCAGTACGGTTCCCCAAGAACTCGAAATCAAGCTCGTCGCGAACATTGTCCGTGTCAGAGTTCAACTACCACAAACCATAACATGCATATTATTATATATGTCAGTGTTTAATTTTTTAGTATTAGAGTTTTCCAAGTATATAAAATGTTCACTCACATAAAATGCAGTGACTGTGCCAGCAGAGTCTCCCGGGACGAGTTTGATCTTCATGCTAACACGCCCAAACATGTACTTCACCTTGGAAGCAAACCCACATCCTGTTCAAAAAAAAGGTATTAATTATTATCATACTTTTAATGTGGTATAGAACTATAGATAGTTTACAATTGTTTAAAGCACAGAAAAGAGTAGTTTTTATGGTAGTACCAGAGTTTTGGTCAAGTCTGAGTTGGATTGCTCTGCCTTGTTGAATTTGCGTGATGTGGGAGTCAGCCCACGTGACACGAAAGTCCTGAAGAAAAGTGGCTGGTCGAGCCCAAACACTCCCAGCTGATAGTAGAAGCCATAGGAAAAGGACACGAGCATTTGTGAAATGGTAAAAGGTGGCCATGGAAGAAAATATTTGTTGTGAAATGGAAGATGGAGGGAGTGTGATATTTATATGGGAAAGCAAAGGTAGGGAATGGAAGGGAACTAAGAGGAGTTAGCTTTCCTTACAGCTCATGGCTTGCCCTCATTAGGCCCTACCCAACAGTTTCTGTTCTTAATCCTCTCCGCCTAAATCACTCTCTCACCGTGTGCATATCATACATGTCTATATGATCAATTCAATCAACACCATTAATGTATTAATGTGTGGATGGACATTACCAATTGCTAAGAACATTAATCTATTTTCTTTCTTCTTATACTTCCCCTATCTTCCAACTTATCTTGATTTCAACGATATTAAAAAAAAACATACATAATGTGTTAGTTATCCAAATATAAATCTAAGTCTTACATTAAAGGTGATATCATTTTTTTTATGGTATGATTAGGTTTTCATTGTTTAAAATCTTTCAAATGTTTCTTCCTCACGATTAATTAGTTTTACTTCTTATATAATAATATTTCATCGTTTGTGTTAAGTTTCCTAAAAATTAATAGCTCTATATGTTAAAAAAAGAAGATTGATTAACTAAACATAAGTATTTGTTCTTAACTAAACATAATTAAAGCTTTCTTTTTCTCTTAGAAAATTTCGAGATATGTAACTTTTAAAATTGTTATTCCTTTAATTAATTGATTATGAATATGTTATTTATAATCTCAATTAATGTTATTCATTTTTATATATTTTATATTGTATCTAAAAAATGGTCCATACATCTTAATTTGTTGGATGCAAGAGGTAAAAGATTTTTTTTTCGAGATTCTGAAATTTGAGTAGAGGATTGATATTTTCAAGAGATTGTATTTATTTATGTATATAGATTCGATAATTAATTTTTTGTCACACATAAAAAGGACATATTTATTTTCCAGTAATTTTGATATTTTTATTGAAGTGTAAAACCATATTACATTGCAACTTTGAGATGTACATCTGTCAACTATATACAAACTTCTGCAATTAAATCCCCTTTAACAACGAACAGAAGTCACGAAGTACGACTTTTATTTATTTTTATTAGTTCATTTATTTGTGTTAATTACTGCTATCCTTGCGGTCGAACACTTCAACCAAATCAATGACAGGTTTAATTTTGACAATTATGAAGGATTTTTTTAATTAAAATTGTATTTATAATTTTTTTTCAGCATAAAATAAAACCTACACACATCATATATAACCAAATGATATTTTCGGTCGCTAAATTTAAAATCAATTACACATCTATTATTTTATAAATTTGAAAAAATATATATGAATAATTTTTTTTTTTAAAAAAAAGAGAAAATTTGCATCCAAATAAGATACACTTTAGAACTTGTTTGAAACTAATTTACAATGTTATATAAATTAAGTTTAGACTTGTTTGAAACTAATTTACAATTATATAAATTAATTTTAAATATGTTTTTTATTCTTTATAAAATGAGTAAATTTTGATTATGGTTTCAGTAAAAAATTTATGATACTAATTAATTCCTTACATGTTAAACAGTGTTGATAAAAAAGGTTAAATGTTAGTTGAATAAATCATAGTAACTATGATTTTTAGATGGTTAACCATGCAAAATCTTTTAACAAAAATAACATTATTATTGAACTTTTTGTTTATACCAAACGTTATCTTCTAAGATAATGTTGTAATATGAGTTAAACTTAAAATTTACTTTTTTTTAAGTGTATTTCTTATCTTTATAAATAATTTTAGTTTAATTACATTTATAATTCTTCTTATTTATGCTATACGCGTTCTTTTACATTTGAAATCGAAAGGTTAGGTAGGATGTGAGATTAGGATTAAATAGCAAGTACGGTGTTTTTTCAATTTTAGGTAAAATTTGATGTTTTTTCTATGTCTTAAACTTTGATGTTTTAGCAGACAAACTTAAAAAAGAGATTTAATAAAATTATTTTATAAACGATTTGAGTAAAAATGGAATTTGAGAATTTACGTTGAATGTAAAATAAATCAGATAGTCAATTTTTTTTTTCTAATTGTTAAAACAGAAGAAACTTGATTGTATGTAAATAAAAACGAAAAGAAGGTAAAAACACAATAAAAACATCCATAGTACCAGGGGAGAAAGAGCAAAAAGAAAGTCAAACTTCACCATAAAGAGATACATTTTTTTTTTCTTCTATAATTAGGCATAATATATGTCCTGAAAAGATCTATAATATTAGGAATTTTAGTTCTTACGACCCGACGGTACCAGTCTTTGAAGACACTATTCTTCTGTCTTCAGACGTTTATTGTAGCTACACATCTTTACATTATTTGATGTACTTTCCTTCTTCAGGTTTTATCAAACTGTCAGGTTGCAAATGTGCTTTTCAAAAATTTCAATTCATATCTTCGTATTTCAAGACATAAAGAAAAATAAAATATTTTATTATTTTAAAAATGCAAGTACTGTTTCAATTTTCTTAACTAACTCACAATCGTACACTCAATTATGAACAATAAAAGGTTCAAAATCTAACTCAATTTCAAAACAAAAGGATTCATTTTATTTAATGTAACATGATATATAATTTTATGATCAGATATTAGATTTTCAGATTTATGTATATAAAAAGGTATCTATTAAAAAAGGTAGAATACAGAAACTAATCCTTAACTTGCGAAGAAAACGGTGTTACATTAATCTAAAATAACTTATTACAAGACGTGAACATTTAAGAATTGATTATAGGTTGATAAATAAGTTTGGTGTGATTTTAATTGTTCATTAGTGGTGACAGGCCTAACAGTGTTACTTATGAGGTCTTTAAATGTGGTTTGTGAAGATAGAAGGTGGTGTAGTTGAGGCGAGGTCAGCCATTAATTCATAATTGTTTGATCTATTTACGTGTTAATCTGTACGGCGTGGACAGCTTAGAGAAGTCGATTGATCACGAACAGCTTCCATTGACGTCGGACCCACTCATTGCTCCAACCTGGCCACAACTGCCCACAACGCACTATTCAATAATTTGGTAGCTACAAATTTAATTTCAAATTTTCATTTATTTTTGTAAAGAACCTTATAAAATCAACTATCTTTTTTTTTGTGATTAATTTTAAGAATCTAATAAAGCCCTCAAAGATCAAATCCCAACAATTTATATAGTTCTTAATTTTATTCGTTTGGATGTAGATTGGAGGGTACTATTAAGATGATTAAGTTCATCTTGATTAAAGAAGAAAGGTTAGAAATACAATAATAATATTTATGGAGTGTGTCTATGTTCATTGGACCTATTGATAAGCCTATGATGGTAAATTTTATTAATGACATAAGTTTGTGTTTAATCTGGATAATCATATTTATCAATTTCTTTTATAAGTCTATAATAGTAAATTTTATTAATGACATAAGTTTGTATTTAATTTCGATAATCATATTTATCAATTTCTTTTATAAAATGATAAATTTAGTTGGTTTATGTATGTTCTATCTTTAAGATGACTCTAAACCCAACTCTCCATACTTAAATTGTTCTCTACTTATAATACACAAAGCAATAATATTAAGTATTTAAAGTCTGTATTGAAACATTTATTACTTAATTATCATTATTGTTCAAATTTTATCATCAATTTATTTTTACAATTTTACCATAAGAAATCTTAATTTTAACATATTTTTATAAATATATTAATAGTAAAGGAAGGATGTGTCAGAAAAGTTAAAAAAAACCATCTGGTTTTAATTTATTTTACACTTTTTTATCATACATCATCATTTCCCTAATGAGGTGAAGTGAAGGGGTGTCCAAATAGCAAATGGAAGTGCAGTGCAAAGAAGTGATATTTTTGCCCAAGAGGGTCTTCTTTGTGGTCAAAAAACTGTTGTAAAATTAGCACGTATACAAATAATGTATCTTGGTTTTTAAAATTTGTAAGAATATTGTGCGTACATTAGATTTACTTTGTATTGGTGAATATGAAAAAAAAAAGAAGTAGGAATATTTAGAAGAGTGAGTACTTTTGATAAGGACGCAAAGACGCCGACGAAAAGTGATTTATTTTAGTAGATATACACAAATTTGGAAGCACGAATTTACGATAAAGAATATATAACACTACCTCGCAATTGTGCGGAGAAAAGAGAGAAAAGAGCACTTAAGAGAAAGAGGAAACTATACAACCTTATTTTTTTTCATATACTGGGGAGATGATATGTTGGGTATAACGGTAGATAATTAATTATATATTTATATAATCGATTATTTTATAATACAACTGATTATGTAATATAAAAATAAAAGATAAAATAGTAACAAATATTATTAAAAATAAATTAAAATAATCATAATAATAATACAAATAAATTACATAATAATGTATGTGGTATAGATACTTAGTGTATAATGTACAAAATAGTATATGTTATTGTTGGAGATCTTAGTTGACTAGAGACGAGATTTTTTAATAGTTTATAAGTGGGTGCAAACATCACCTTACAAGCTAGTTTGTTTTGTAAGGTTGAGGCTTAAAGTCCACTTCTTGATATGATATCAAAGTCTATCCTAGTAAGGTTGTTGAGAGTATCAGACCGTTATGGAATCACCTTTACATAAGTTTCACGCTAGCCGATTTTGTAAGGTTGAGTTAGATTTAAAGTCCCCTTCTAATAGTTGTATATAAATACTTAATATGATATTATGATATTTTAATGGATATATGATGAGAGATATTTAGAATGATAATATGTGATATTAGATACAAAACTAAGACAATGAGATATCTTGAGTTCACTTATAATCTAATCATAAATTAAGATATTTATGTGAAATTAAAGGAAATTTTTGTATCTAAGAGTATTATGAAAAATAAAGAAATGAACAAAGATGAACCTAGGATATGAGAATGAAAATATTCTCTCTGTTATTTGATCAAAAGTAGATAGAGAACTGAATATATACAAGTATTGTACTCATTATAGGTATAAGTACTGTACTCATCCTAGGTATAACTAAATAAAGAAAACAAAATAAAATGATTAGAATTTGATAATGTCATAAAAACAAATAAACAAAATTAATGGTAATTTGATTCTATCATAAAGACAAAATCACATCATTTGATATTAGTTTCCTTCTAGAAGTCTTGTATCCATATCCTTTGAACCCCTGGAGAACAAATATTGATCAGACCCAGCTTGGAACAAATATTCTTGAAAGACTGAGGACCTAAGGCTTTGATATAAATGTATGCTAGTTGCTCTGTATTGGAAATGGGAAGCAAATGGATGAGACCATTCTTCAATTTTTCTCTAACAATGTGACAGTCTATTTCTATATGTTTGGTGTGCTCATGAAACACTGGATTTGTTGCAATATATCTTGCTGAATCATTGTCGCAATATAGAAGAGATGATTGCTCAAAAGGAACTTTCAAATCTTGAAGAACATAGAGTAGTCATTGAATTTCACAGGTAACAGTAGCCATTGCCCTGTATTCAACTTTACAGGAACTCTTTGATATTGTTCCTTGCTTCTTTGATTTCCAGGATATAAGGGAATTTCCAAGATACACACTTAAACCAGTCACTAATTGTCTTGAATCATTACAGGTGACTCCAATCACTATCACAAAAAGCTTTGAGATGGGCAGAACTTAGACTTAAAGTCCATTTTTAACAGTTGTATATAAATACTTAATATGATGTTATGCTATTTTAATAGATATATGATGAGAAATATTTAAAATGATATTACTTGATATTAGATACAAAACTAAGAAAATGAGATATCTCGAGTTCACTTATAATCTAATCATAAATTAAGAAGGAAATTTTTGTATCTAAGAGTTTTTATAATACATGCAAGTACTCATATAGATATAAGAAACTAATGTTAGTATTTTTTAGTAATGTTTTGATGGGTGAGGTGTTTCTTTTTATTAAAACATATTTGATATAAGTTACTCGAAACATTGAGTTTGACAAATCATTTTGAATAATTTAGATGGAATTAATAATTCGTGTATTATTAGATAAAAGTTATTAAAGGGTAATTTTTTGTATTTATTTTCTATTGTGAGAATTTGTGAATTTTATCTTGAGATATGGATGTTTTTAATTAAGTAATTATATATAATGTGAATAGCAATAGTATTAATATTAATAATTATTATATGTCGTAATCATATTTAATATAAGAGTAAATGATTCTGCATATAGAAACATAGAAATATCATAATACTGAAAACTTTACATTCTCACTATTATTTTGAAGTTTAAATTTTAAACATATTTTATATTCTTAACTAGTATAATTAATTATAAATTTTTGGATTATTACATTATATATTATATATTATTGATAGTTATAAATTAGGGGTTGGATACTATTCCTGAAATTGCAAATAAGATTCGAAACGAGTAAAAGCAAAAATTCTCCTACTCACATCTTATCTTTTATATGCTTTACATAAACTAATCCTAACAAAACAAACGTCCCAACTAAACAAGAAGAAGGAAAAGAAACTCTGAAACTGTCAAGTAAAATATCACTAATATGTTGAAAAAAAGTTGACAAATTAAATACGAGATATTTTAAAATAAGCCATAAATAGATTTATCCGTTCCAATCTTTTCCTCTTTGTATTTTTCTTGTGAATTTAGCAAGTACAGAAGTGGATGTGAACGACTTATCCTAACCAATTCTTAACTAATCAATTCTTAAGGTAAAGTTATCTTAGATACATGTACCTTTTTCTTTGTTTTCATCTAGAATAGACTACTTATTGATATGTGCAATAAAACAATAATTGGTTTTTGGTTTAGGACATAACTAAGTTATCGATTTCAAATCATGCACAACTTTGGTACTAGATTCACGTTTATTTTTGTGGCTATTAATTAGAATCTACCGGAGTTGAAACACCGACAACAAATTTGGTTTCTGATAATTCCTCAACCTTCTCAAAATATGCATAATCAAATGTCGCATCTTGGAGTGGTTGGGCTCTTATTAGCTCCAATCAAATTCTAAAGAATAATCTTATCCATTTCAGAATCACTATCCCTTTATCCTGCTAATTTCCAGCTTAAAGTTTGTTTCCACTACCGGAATTCCCACCTTTCATTATCTTTCGTTATCCCATACATCCTACAAAATCGGAAAGATTAAATTATGTCAATATTATGCAATTTGCTGAATACTATACTGCTTCATATATTTTGATTGTATCATAAAATTCATGGTTAAATTAAAAAAATCTTTTCACATGAATTATTCATAAAAAAAAATTATATTAATATAAATTTATTTAATATAACTTTTCTAAAATATATAAAATATAAAACTAATTCAATATAAAATTTTAAACTATAAAAATATAAATTATTCGATAATCTTATTAATATTGTTGAATCCTTAATATAAATAATCATGGTAATATGATTTAACGAATAAATTTAACAAGGAAAACTTGAAAATGATTCTTTGATAACTCTTCAAAAATTACCATATCCTTTGACAACTATAATGTGGCAAATAGTTAGGGAGCATAAAAATTACACAAATTATATACCTAAAAAATAAATATGTAAGAGAGAAGAGAACTATAGAATATTAAAGAGTAGAGAGAAGTACTTTTAAAAAATAATATCAGTTCTACTCACAGGCAAAAAGTGAAAACGCTTAACAGTTAAAGTTAAATAGAGCGTATTCAATGGTGAGAGGAGCACGATGATAAAATTTCACCAAAACTAGAACACAAATGAGTACTCAAACAACCACCCAAAATAAACAGGACTCCAAATGGCAAAACAATGAAAACATTTATCTAATTTGGTTCTTTCAAGCCTAGGAGGAAATTCTTCTCAGCTAAACAATTGAGCCCCTTCTCACTAATGTGACTAAGCCTCTTATGCAGTTATCACAATCAACAACATTTACAACATTAAATAAAATAGAAGCTTTCAGCCAATACAAACCAGAAAATTTCATACCATGAGTCACAACCAAAGAATGCTTAGTGAACTTCCATTGTGCACCACCAAAGGTATTAAAATAACCATCATCATCCAGAACACTAGCAGAAATCAAATGCAAATGAATGTCAGTGCGTGCCTAACATTTTTTCAAAATGAGCTTTGTCCTGTTGTTGGTCTTCAAAACAAACAATACCAATGCCAATTACCTTTGAAGTATCATTGTTATCCATCTTCAACACATCAAAATCACTTGGAGTATAAGATGAGAAAAAATCCTTCTTGGAAGTAACATGAAAATTGGCACGACTATCAATAACCCAGCTAGAATCATCACAGGCAACATTAATAAGATTTTCATCATAAACTATCACCAGATCATTTGCAATAGTGGTAGAAACACGATTACCATTCTCATCATTCTTCCTCTCTTGCTTGTCTTCGTTGTCATTTTTCAACTTATAGCAAAATTTTTGAAGATGACCCTTCTTGCCACAATAGTTGCACTCAAAGATTTTCCACTTAAACTTTGATTTGCTTCTATGACCTTCATCTTGATTCCTGTCTCTACTATCTCCCCCTATATTCAGTAACCAAAACCTCTGATTGTGAAGAGGAAACTTGCTAAGTTTGATGCCTGATTTCTTCATTCAAAATAGCAATTTTTACAAAATCCATTGTCACAATACCACTAGGAGCAGAGTTAGTTAAAGTAACACGGAGATTCTCTCATTAATCATGAAGAATATTAAGCAACCAAAGTCCCAAAATTTCATTTTCAAATTTAACACCCATGGAAGATAATTGATCAAAACAACCTTGAAATTCACTCAAGTGATCAGAAATAAACGCACCTTCTTTGTACCTCAAATTCATAGCCTACTTCAATAAAAATAGTTTGTTGTTCCCTGATTTAGAAGCATACAAAGTTTCAAGCTTGTCCCACAAAGTCTTCGTATGTGTGTCATTAACAATATGATTCAAAATATTATCATCTACCCATTGATAAATATAGTCACAAACCATCTCATGCTCAAAAGTCTAGTCTTCATTAGACTTGTTTTTAGGTTTCTGAGTAGTAAACACTTGTAAATGTAATCTTTTCACCAATAACAAATCTTTCATTTTTCCTCTCCATTTATGATAATTAGTCCCGTTCAAACTAATCATTTTACCGTAATTAGGCTCTATCATTCAGTCAAGTAAATTCTCCAGAAAAATAAGTAAATTAGCATTGATGCCACTTGATGGAAAAGGCACGGTTACACAGCAAAAAAATTGCACACACAAATTATATGCGTGAAAAACATAAAACATTTTCCACTTGAAAAGCCAAGAGAAACATAATATACAACAATCCAAATTACAACGAGTATAAAAATAAATATGCAAGAGAGAAGATCACACCAATTTTTAAGGTGGAAATCCCCAATGAGAGGGACAAAACCCATGGGACCTAGTTTAGAAAAAAATCTTCACTATAAAATATCAAAGAGTAAAAAGAAATACTTCTAGAAAATAATCTGAGTGTTACTCATAAGAAAATAGTGAAAACACTCAACATGTAAATAAAGTGTATTCAAACAGTGAGAGAAATAAAATTCTAAAAATATCAGATTGATATCAATGGTGAGAGGAGCACGAGAATGAAATTTCACCAAAAACAGAGCACAATCTGTTCTTGTCACTCTTCTTCTTGTGTGTAGAGTAAAAACCTATTGAGTCAACTTAGGTTATTCACTTAAAAACCTATTGGGCTACCATAATATTTTTCTTTTTTATTTTAAAATAAAATATTGTTTGGCTTAACTTGAAGAGGACCCATACAACATGGATAAGGATAAAACTGTATTATCTTATTGTACTTCAAATGAATTTGGAGATTGGGAGAAACCGATAAAGGTCGTATTGTAATGTTGTCGTGCAAGCATGGATATGTTGGGAAGGAAGAGACATTAACTCATGAAATCGTGAAAGGAAAGAATTTTATTGGGAAAAAAGAAAGGTGAAATCTCGAACATTGACTAGGGAGGGTTTTGTTGGGAAGAAGAGAGTCTCTTTCATTTTGCTTCAAAACGTTATAACTTCTCTCACATAACTGTGTTAGAAGAACTTGACCTAACTACCACTCCAAACCACCATCAATGACCCCGCACAAGAAGAAGGAAAGGGAAGTAACATTCACAAAGACACAATGCAATCCCTAAATCTAATTTTATCTTTACATCTCACTTTTTCACATCATCACATAAAATAATAATATCTTTATCCAGTCAGCATTTTTTAGTGAAAAATTACTATTATTGTCTGGCACCGCCACATCAAGTTGCTAAATGGTTAAAATATCAAAATGACGGTATCAAATTATCCTAACCTTTTAAACAACTTACTTTGTTTTATATAAAACTATTGGTAATATAAAATTTGATAAAACCCATAAAATTTAATTTCTCTCATTTTTATAAATATATATATACAAGATTTATATATATATATATATATATATATATATATATATATATATATATATATATATATATATATAAAATATATATATATATATATATATATATATATATATATATATATATATATATATATATATATGTATGGTCCCTAAAACATCTTACAAACGAAGTACTTATATACAATCATTTTTGTAAACTATAGTGTTTGACAAAATTTATAGAAAGTTAAATGTAAAAATTTGTTTCACTTTTAGCATTTTTTTTTTTCATTTTTTTACTTTTTTTCGCTAGCTGTATTTTTGTGGTGGAAACAAACAGAGCATGAAAGATGATTTTTTTTAAGGGGCTTCAGTAAAATCTTTAACTCTTAGACTTCTTTTATTTAAAATACATCATATTTATTCTTATATTTTCCATAAAACTACATCTTGACTTACATTGTTTAAAGAAGAAGAGAAGCTTCAAAGAAAAAGAAAAAAAAAAAAATACTACCTTAGTTTAATTTTTCTCTACCTCAGGTGATACAATAAACAAAGAAAGAATTGTTATTAATAAGTTTGAGTACATCCTTAGCTGTAAAGTTCATTGTTACTGTAGTTTCCCAGATTTCTAAGATGGATGCATAGGCTTCTTATAGTGAACTCTGGTAATTCAACACTAGTTCCTAATTTATGCAACCTGATGGGATCTGTTATTTGAGGCACGTTGCATTGTCAATATCATACAGTGCAGCCACTTTGCTGGAGTTTCTTTTTGGGTTGAATTACATGAATCACTTTGGGTACAGACAGAGCCAGTGTTGAGCACTATATTGAGAAGTTGAAACAGATTAAGCTTCCCACTTTTCTTTTTCTCATAATGCGCAGAACTATCAAATAGACCCCATTTGAAAAACAAACATATTGACGTAGATGGCTTTGGAAGCAGCATCATACAAAGAAAAATAATTGAAGGAGCTGGACAAATTTCCAGAAGCTGATTACAGTTCATCTCTTGTTGCAGTTGAATGGATTCTTCCCCGTTTGCTTTGGAGTCCGATGTAGACGTACACACACCACATGTTATTGTTCATTGATAAGAAGATTCTCAACCCTTTGATGTATACCATGATAAATTATTAACTAGCACCTTAATGTGATTACATTAAATGCTGTTGTCCAAAAGCGAATGGATATATCATATAACTTGATGATTCCTTCAGCTTTTATAAAACAGCTGCAGAACAATGAAACTTTGTCGTTTTTAATCTTAACTTGATGTGCTTGCTGCAACCACCTCATTTTTCAATGCATAAACCCCATTTTTTCTCAACATGGTAGTGTTCTTGATGGATGTGAGCTAGCAAAAGCTCAAGTTCATGAACTTTGCTCATAGTTATCTGCAATTACAACTTGACAATTCCATCAGCGCATTTTGACCAAGATATGTTTTCCTGCTCCTATACAATAACAGGCACCTATATTCACTTGTAGTGTCCTTTTAATTTACAATTTTCTTATTAGTACTTATTATTAGGAAGGACCTGGTTGCAAATATATATATTTGTATGCATATATACCATAAATTGAAATTTTTTATTTGTATTTTAAAAGTATATAGGTTTAACAGAAATTTTAAACTTCAACTGTAAATGATAGTTACGCATATACTGAAGCAACAAATGAACTGTGATTGTAAAGAATTTTCTAAACCATCAACTTTGAATTCAATTTTTCAAATGATTGGAAGAAAGAAACAAGCAACTCGTCACATTCAATGAATTTTAATCTCTAAATTTTTCCCATCAACCCTATCCCCAATCGAGTTTTTGTGAATTGAATGGATAACAATTGGAGTTTATATATAGTCATGACAATAAGTCATTCATTTGCAATTTATTTCTAAGTATTTTTTTTTTGTCCTGTTTTTTGTTTATTAAAGGCTATTAAAAGTTAAATTCTTTTGAAATCAAATTTTCAAATTGTTAAATGAATCAAACCAGCAACGAATCTTAAGTCTTAATTTTTTTTCAAATCAATCAACGACAACCTAATTCCTATTTCCTAAATTGAACAAACAACAATTAGAGTAAACCATCTAGTCACGACAACGATTGTCATCCATTCACAACTTATTTTTAGGCATTTCTGATCTTCTTGTGATTGTTGTTGATCATATTTAAACTAAAGTTGAATGCTAACAAAAAAGTTAATAATTTAATGATAATTTGAAGTTTACATTTTCATTGTGTTTTTTGTATATTAGATTTAGATTAGATTTGTTTTCATTGTTTTAGTAATTGATATTGAGTTTATTTTTTATCTTACAATATTGTATGCATTGTATCATTTTATTTTTTTGTTGATTCTTTTCATGAGTTTGAAATGATTTCTCTTTTATTCTGTTTGAGATACTATGTGTTTCTATGTAATGTGTTATGAACATGTTATATGTCTCTACAATGAAAATTCACAGCAGTAAAGAAACTTTTAGATGTGATACTAATAAAAATGTTAGTGTTAGTACATAGAAGATATAAAGATAAAAGTGTAAAAGATAAAAAGAAAAAAGACGTGCACGAAAAGATAATTAAAAAAATAATTCTCATTATTAATTTTTATATATTATTTCAAATTAATTTATTTTTATTATTTTTTATAATTATATAAAAAAATAATTTCAATTTTTTATTATGAATATTTATTATAAATAATTCTCTTATTTACTACTAAAAAATTGGTTAAGAAAGATAAAAATGAAAAAAATAACAGGTAAAAAAAATATGTACAAAAAAGAGTTACAAAAGTCAATCTCTATTATTATTAATTGTTAGAAATATGAAAAGAGTATGTCATTACAAATCAATAAAAAGAATTATATATAGATAAAAAAATTAATTATTTTCATATTCATTTTAAGAAAAAAATGAAAAATTAATTACTTTTAAAAAATGTCTTGGGTATATGATGCTTAATAGGGTAAACATGTAAGCTAAAAAGAGTAATTTTTTTTTTCATCCTCTTTATCAGATTCAGTTTAACACTATCAACTATTGTATACCTAACATCTTTTTTCGTAAAAGTAATTAAATAATTGCACAATTATTCCTTAAAATGAGTGTAGAAAATTTAACTCTCATATCAATTTTTCTTTGATACGACACTTTCTGGGGCAAATATCCAGGCATAGTATGGTGTTCTTCTGTTTGCTATCATCAAAGAGAAGTTTCACAAGAAAAAGAAAAACATGCATGCCCATTTTTTAAGAAACAATGTTAAAACGAAATCATTGTTTTAAAAAATATAATAAAAGATAGCCACATGTCAATATTGAATATATTTCTATAATTCAACATATAATTTTTCAGAATTGGATCTTCAGGAGAGATTCTTTACCCAAATTTGGTAGCGTTGCTAATTTCGTAAAAAGTACTGTAAAAAAACTAGTAAAAAGTAGAGAAAATTAAACTGTTCATTGAATTGATAAATCTATTAATTAAAAATTTAATGATGTATTTAGAGTTGACTTTTTCTACAGTATTTATGTTCGACTACTATTCATTAAATGATATTTTCATGTTTTTAATATAATAAGAAATATTAATACAACAAAATATTTGTAACATAAGAAATATTTTTAGATTTTGATATAATATACCAAGTAATCTTAGAAAAACATAATATTTTATAACATTAAAAAATATTACAATTGAGCTTCGATTTAAACTCTTCTACGTTTATGCTTGGTCTGAATCTGGGCTACATTTACGTTGGGCACACATGAAAAGAGTATATAAGTGGGTTTCGACAAACATTTACTTTTGGGGGCCACTTCTTCCTGCACCCGACATTTTCAATGTGCCCCTCTAAGGTGGTAAAACTACCATTTTACCCTTAATAAAATACATTATATTAACCTAAATTATCTTCTTCCACCTCAATAATCTCGTGTATCTCTATAAATTTTTTTATTTAAAAAATACTTATATGAAAATGATGAAAAAATTAACCCAATTAACCCAAGTTTATCCTTATTCACAAAATGTCCACAACCACAAATCCCCAACCACTTACCACCTTTAGTTATATCTCCTCCATGGTTCCTATATTTGAGGGGGAGGCTTACGAATTTTGGAGCATACAAATGAAGACCCTTTACATATCACAGGATCTTTGGGATTTAGTCGAGAATGGGTATAAGATACCCCGACATGCTCCTAATTGGAGTCCTGGGACAACAACAAGAAAAGGGAGTATAATGAAAATAGGAAGAAGGACGCAAAGGCATTGTCATACATGCAATAAGGGGTGACGAAATCCATATTCCCAAGAATTATGGTGGCAACAACATCAAAGGAGGCTTGGGAGATTTTGAAGAATGCATACAAGGGCTCGAACAAGGTAATTTCCATTAAACTCCAATCTTTATGGAGAGACTTCGATACTTTATTAATGAAAGAAGGTGAAACAATAGAAATGTTTTTTAATCGGGTCTCCAACATAATTAATCAAATAAGGAGTTATGGGGGATACTATTGAAGATAAGAAAATAATTCAGAAAATATTAAGGAGTCTTCCAGTTAAATATGATCATATAGTGGCTGCAATTGAAGAATCTAAAGATTTGTCGATGCTAACGTTAACAGAATTAATGGACTCACTACAGGCGCATGAAGATAGAATGCGCCGATTTAATGAGCAGTCACTAGAAAATGCATTTCAGAGTAAAATAAATTTTTCTAATAATGAAGATGAAAAGAAAAATAGCCATGGTAAAAAGTTTTATAAGAAAGGTAGAAATACAAATTATCGTGGTTGGGTGAGAGAAAACTATAAAAATAATGAAAGTAGCAAATCTAGCCCATATTGCAGATTATGCAAGAAAAATAATCATGAGACTCAAAATTTCCGATTTAAATGAAAAAAATGTAAAAATCATACTCATTATGAAAAAGATTATTTTTATCGGCATAAAGATCAGACTAGATTTACTACAGAGGGTGACTCTGGTGATCAAGTATTTATTTCTTGCATGAATGCACACCAAGAGTCACATGATATTTGGTATGTGGATAGCGGTTGTTCTAATCATATGACAGGTAATTATGAATCCTTTATTACACTTGATGAGAATATTAAGAGTCAAATTACATTTGGAGATGGGAGAAAACAAAATATTCAAGGAAAAAGTGTTATTGTTGTTAAAGCAAAGGATAATTCTACTAGAAAAATTTATGATGTTTTTTATGTTCTTGGCCTGACCCAAAATTTATTGAGTGTTGGTCAATTAACATAAAGAGGCTATAAGGTGAATTTTAATGGTGATAAATGTCTCATTATTAGCAAAAAGAAGGGCCAATTGATTACTACGATAACAATGGCTCTGAATAAAATATATTCTTTGAAAATGCCCACAGATAAGAAATATTCCTTGAAATGTGGAGAAATTGATGAATCCACATTATGGCATTTAAGATATGGGCATTTAAATTTTTATAGCCTCAAGATATTGAAACATATGGTAAAAGGTCTTCCCTCGATAATTAATGAAAATAAAATTTGAGAGGGATTTATTTATGGAAAAATTCATAGATTGCCCTTTCCTAAAACATCTTGGAGGGCAAAGACCCCATTAGCATTAGTACATGCAGATATTTGGGACCCTTCTCAAAATCATTTGGGACCCTTCTCAAAATCCATCATTAGGAGAAAAAAGGTATTTTTTATTATTTGTTGTTGACTTTACTTGGATGATGTGAGTGTATTTCTTGGAGCAAAAATTGGAGGCATTCATTTATTTCAAGCAATTTAAGGCCCTCACTGAAAAGCAATGCGAACATTCTCTAAAAATCTTGAGAACTGATCGTGGGAGGGAATTTACAAACAATGAATTTTTGGATTATTGCAAACAACACGGAATAAAAAGGGAGTTGACAGCAAGATACACGCCACAACAAAATGGAGTCGCAGAAAGGAAAAATCGAACGATCATGGAGATGGCGTTAAGCATGCTACAAAGTAAAAATCTTCCGAAGCAGTTCTGGGATGAAGCGGTCAACACCGCTATCTACATCCTCAACAGGCCCCCCACAAAGACTGTGTTCAAGAAGACACCGTATGAGACATGGAACAAAAGGAAGCCGATTGTGAAACATTTCAAAATATTCAGATGCATTGCCTACGCCCACATCCCGAAGCAAACTTGTACCAAGCTGGAAGAAAGAGGTGAAAAATGCATATTCATTGGCTACAGTGACGCATCAAAGGCGTACACACTTTACAATCCCGAGACAAAGAAGCTGATTATATTAAGGGACATGATCTTCGATGAGATGACAGAATGGAAATGGAGCAAAGACTCATCACCAGTCCCAGCCATCAACGAAGAAAGTCACGAACCAAGCACATATCTGGGGTCCGACACACCACCGCCAAATCCAAGACCAAGACAAGAAGATATTCCAGAATCAAGTTCTGCACCAACACTACACCGATCACAAAGAGAACAACGACCTCCTGCAAGGTTCGAAGATTATCAAAGCAATATTACAGCATATGCCCTATTTGCAGGAGAACCAACAAAATATGAAGAAGCAACTAAGGAAGAAGCATGGGTCAAGGCCATGGATGAAGAGATACAAATGATTGAGAAGAATCAAACATGGGAGCTTACAAACAAACCACCAGAGAAAGAAATTATCGGGCTCAAATGGGTATACAAGATCAAGTATAATGATGATGGAAACATCCAAAAATATAAAGCCCGACTAGTTGCCAAGGGATATTCACAACAACCAGGAGTTGATTTCAATGAGACATTTGCGCCAGTGGTCCACATGGAGACAATCTGGACAGTCCTAGCTCTTGCAGCTCAACCTAAGCTTCCAGTATACCAGTTAAATGTCAAGTCAGCATTCTTAAATGGAGATCTTCAAGAAGAAATATATGTAGAGCAGCCAAAGGGGTATGTCATCAAAGGACAAGAAGATAAAGTGTACAGGCTAGGAAAAGCACTTTATAGACTCAAACAGGCACCACGAGCATGGAATAGCAATATCGATGGTTATCTACAAGACCATGGATTTCTTAAGAGTTCGAACGAGCCATCACTATACATCAAAAATCAAGGTGCGCACAACTTTCTCATTCTATGTCTTTATGTTGACGATCTTATGTATACAAGTACAAGCGAGGAAATGATCAATGAAGTCAAGGAAGCTATGATACGAGAGTACGAAATGACCGACCTCGGTCTTATGAAATATTTTCTCGGGATACAAATCAAGCAAGAACCAGGACGAATATTCATCTCACAAGAAAAGTATATTGATGATCTTCTAAAGAAGTTTCAAATGAAGGACTGCAAGCCAATGCCGACACCAATGATAACCAGCGAGAAGATGTCAAAGAATGACGAAGTTGAAAAGGTAAATGAGACCAACTACCAGAGTCTTGTTGGATCACTAATCTACCTAACTCATACAAGGTCAGACATTATACACACAGTCGGCATGGTTTCCAGATTCATGAGTGAGCCAAACAAGAATCATTATGCAGCAGCTAAAAGAATTCTTAGGTACATCAAGGGAACAAAGTATCATGGAATTTTGTACAAGTCAGAGGAACAAAATGGCCTACGAGGATATACATATAGTGATTGAGTAGGAAGCGTTGATGATAAAAAAAGTACAAGTGGTTATCTATTCTTTCTAGGTACCAAACCAATATCCTGGTCATCCAAAAAGCAAGCAACAGCAGCATTATCATCAACAGAAGCCAAATATGTTGCAGCAACAAGTGTCGCATGTGAAGCAGTATGGCTTAAAAGAATTTTGCAAGATCTTTATATCAGTGAACAGACACCTACAACATTATACTACGACAACATGTCAACAATCGCTATGACAAAAAATCCAGTATTTCACAGCCGTTCGAAGCATATTGAGATACGACATCACTTTATCCGAAAGCTGGTCGAGAAACAAGATATCGAACTACAATTCTGCAAGACTTGAGATCAACTTGCAAATATCTTCACGAAGACACTTGCACGAGAAAGACTCATGGCATTACGCGATAAGATCAGAGTTACAACAATGAGCATCAAGGGGGAGTATTAAAATATTCGATGCTCACAAAATATCTCAAAAGTTAAGAAAGAATAATCTAGAGAAGTCTAGTCTTATTTTGTAAAGAATAATCTAGAGAAGTCTTCCACCTAACTTAGGTATCTATAAATATGTAGCTTAGCATTGTGGAGAAAAGTAAGTAGCCCTAAGCAGAGCACATCCATCACCCATCGTTGTAAACATTTCATATCATATACCAAACCAATTTCTTCTCTTTCCCATCTTTCTTTCTAACTTCTGAAATCACTAATAGCCAAAACCTTACTCAATCAATTTTTTCTCACATTGCCCAATTAATCAATTCTAAACCAAATCTCAAAATCTTACATTTGATGCTCGTTTCCTTTGGCTTTTCCGTGGACCTGTGACTTGAGAATCTTCTGTCATCTGTCCTCTTTGTATAACGAACCCATTATTCTCATAATGTTATCTCATTATTTGGGCCTATATCTTCAATAATGTTGTTGTTAATATTTTGCTCCCTTACATTACCCTCCCCTTTAGCCTCAACCTTGCCCTCAAGGTTGAATGAAGGGTAATCTTTGTCAAACTCAGCAACTGTTTCCCAAGTTGTAGCAGTTCCTTAGTCTGACCCCCCCATTGCACCATAATTTGTTCCATTTCTTTGCCTTGATGTAACACTGTTCTGCTTCCCAAGATGGCATATGGCTCCATAATTGGTCCTTCTGGAGCTGTCTTTAGAGGCAAGGGTAGATAATGACCTTGATGCTCACCCTTGAATTTTTTTAAGACAGATACATGAAAAGCATTATGTATTTTTGTCTCCTCTAGTAACTCAAGCTTATAAGCAACATCACTCAATTTTTTGATGATTTTAAATGGGCCAAAGTGTCTTAACCCAAGCTTTTGGTGCCTTCTAAGAGCCACAAAATGCTGTCTATAGGGTTGGAGTTTAACCAATACCAGATCACCTTCTTTAAGCTCCATGTGCCTTCTATTTTTGTCTGTATACAATTTCATAAACTCTTGTGACCTTGCCATGTTCTTCTTTAAGTCATCTAATAACCTATCCCTTGCAAGCAACATTTCTTGAAGAGTTTACTCATCCTGTGAAGAGTATTCATAACGCACTATTGTAGGAGGATCCCTACCATATAAAGCCTTAAAAAGAGACATTTGAATGCTTTTATGGCAAGATGTATTTTACCAATACTCAGCCCAAGGCAACATACGCAACCAACTCTTTGGATTATTGTAGCAAAAACACCGTAAGTACATTTCAAGGGTTTTGTTTAACACTTCACTTTGACCATCCGTTTGAGGATGATAAGCAAAGCTCATGGCAAGTTTAGTATCCTGGAGTTTAAAAAGCTGTTGCCAAAACCTGCTAATAAATATTTTGTCTCGGTCAGACACAATAGATTTCGGGAAATCATGAAGTTTCATAATGTTTTGCACAAAATTTTCTGCTACATATCTGCTATCAAAGTCATGTTTCAGAGGTACAAAATGAGCATATTTTGTAAGGCGATCAACAACTACCATAATCACATAATAGCCTCTAGCTGGAGGCAAGGAAAATATGAAATCCATGCTAATATCCTCCCAAACTTGGGTAGGAAATGGCAAAGGATGCAACAATCCAGTAGGTAATTTAGTCTCGGTTTCTGCTTGTTGGCAGATCATACAACTCAATACATACTCTCTGATCTGGTTTCGCATGTGTGGCCAATAAAAATTGGATGAAATTCTATCTAATGTTTTGGCAATGCCTGAGTGACCACCTAAGGCTCCATCGTGATATTCTTGTAAAATAATGGAAATAAGACTGCTATTTTGGGGAATCACGACTCTTTGCTTCCACAAAAGAATGTCATTTCTATATGAATAATTATTATGATAGAGACTTTCATGGCTGCATTGACGTAAGATTGTGCTCAGCTGAGTGTCCTTGGCAATATCAGATCGTAACACCTCCAACCAATCTGATTTTGGGCTAGACCAAGCTCCAAAAGAACACGAGAAAGAGCATCAGCAGCAACATTATCGTGACCAGGTTTGTACTGTATTTGAAAGTTGTAGCCCAACAATTTATTGAGCCACTTTTGCTGTTCTGGAGTGTGCAAACTCTGGTCCATCAGAGCCTTTAAACTTTGTTGATCAGTGCGGATTATGAATGTGTTGCCAATAAGTAATGCCTAAACTTGGCAATTGCTTCAGTTATGGAAAAAAATTCCCAAATATAAGTAGACTTCTTTTGCATAGTAGGGGATAACTTTTTTGAAAAATAAGCTATAGGATGCTTGCCCTGAGATAAGACAATTCCTATACCGCTCCCGGATGCATCTGTTTCTAGTTCAAGGGCAAATCAAAATTGAGCAGGCCAACACTGGTTCCGAAGTTATTGTAGCCTTTAATTTCATAAATGAGGAAGTGGTCTCTTCATTTCACTGGAACGCCTCTTTTTTTAATAAATCAGTCATGGGAGCAGTAAGGGAAGCATAACCCTTGATGAATCTGCGGTAGTATCCAGTAAGGCCTAAAAAACCACATAATTGCTTAATATTCACGGGCTATGGCCAATCCAACACAGCTTGAATCTTGCCTTTTTCCATGTGAACACCCCCTCCTAATATAGTGTGGCCTAAGTAATCAATTTTCGTGGTCCCTGTTGCAACCGGGGTCGTGACCGAGACGGCGGTCCAAAAATAATTTCTTTTTTGAAAAATAATGGAGTCGCCACCATAATTTATTAAAGGAAAAACTATGAAAAACCAAAAAAAGTCAGATAAGGCAAGTTTGCAAAACCGGATTTAGAGTCCGAGAGTCGGTTACGTATGGGGAAGGTATTAGCACCCCCACAACGCCCGTCCTAAGACGGTACCTCTAATTAAATGAATAAAATAAATGTGATTTCATAAAATGTTTACTTTTCCCATGAAACAAAATAAAAATGCAAACAATAACAAACAAAATATATTTTTAGAAAAGGGACCCCGACAAGGATTTGACCTCGCTCCTACGTATCTCTATTGTGGGCAGAGAATCAGGGTTACATAGTTCTTTACTTGGGTATTTATGTGAGGGGTAATTTTGAAATTTAGGAAAAATGTGGGTGCAAATCCTAACTAAGGGAGGTATAGAAAGTAGTTCCACTAATCAAAAGGGTATTTTTGGGATTTGTGAAGATCTGGGGGTACTAGCGCAAAAGATGGGGTGCAGAGAGCGAACCCCTGACTAGAAATCCACTTATGTTAAGGGCAGTTTGGTAATTGAGTAGTGGCGCAGGCGCGGGCTCAAACCAGTGGGGTGCAAAGAACAGCTCCACTAGTCAGAAGCCCACTTATGTTAAGGGCAGTTTGGTAATTGAGTAG